>Ga0233432_10000016_pt1 | contig 125011 bp, 97 predicted proteins | sample SI_122_August201_6_FD_179870 | JGI IMG/M metagenome (GOLD analysis project Ga0233432, IMG submission 179870) | Seawater microbial communities from Saanich Inlet, British Columbia, Canada - SI_122_August2016_10_MG | ecosystem: Environmental > Aquatic > Marine > Inlet | place: Canada: British... | reverse complement strand
GGTAGCGAACGAAACATATATGAAGTATTTATACAGTTGAGTCAGTTACGGTTTCCTAAGAGTGAAGCAGATGGGACTCAGAGTTTTAGAGAGGATGGGATATTGGCTCCGAATGAAAGTATGGATGATTTGCAGGAATATATTAGTAGAATGAAGCATAAAACTCTAATTTGGAAAGACTATTAAATCAAAGATCTAACTCAACCCCTTACAATGCTTTCTGCTGAACACGTACTATCACTGCTGACTGATGAAGCTAGTGAAGAACACGCAATACAAATGCAAAGTTTTTTTAAAACCGGAAAAGGCGAATACGGTGAGGGGGACATTTTTTGGGGGATTCGAGTACCAATTCAGCGCGCAATAGCCAAAAAAGTTTGGCGAAAATTAGCACCTGATCAGTGGCATATACTCATGGAACACCCAGTTCATGAGGTGCGGCTAACGGCACTTTTTATTTTGACTAATTGGTATAAAGCAGCTAAGAATGAACGAGAAAAAGAGCAATACGTGCAGTGGTATATAGATTATCGATCCTACATCAATAATTGGGATTTAGTAGACACATCGGCGCACAAGGTTTTGGGTGATTGGTTTTGGGATAAAGATCGAGGTCTACTTATGGATTGGGTAGGTTCACAGGATCTATGGGAGGTACGTATTGCCGTTATAACTACTTATCGGTTTATTAAACATGGCGATTATTCTAGTACACTTTGGATGGCCAGCCAATTACTCACACATCCTCATGATCTTATTCATAAAGCGGTTGGTTGGATGCTTCGCGAAGTAGGTAAAATGGAAGAGGAGGTACTCTTGGAGTTTTTAAACCAACATTATAGGTTAATGCCTAGAACGATGCTTCGCTATGCTATTGAGCGACTTGATGAGCCCTTACGAAAAGCGTATTTGTTAGGTGAAGTAAAAAATTAATTGAGTCCTCATCTTCGCTACTATAACTGTTATATTTCGGGATCATGCAACCATCTATCATATCTCGGATCTTTAGACTATTGTTAAAGCGATCGGGTCTTTTCTTGACCCTCATCGTTGCATTAGTATTGAGTACAGCTACACATGCTGGATTACCTACCTCTCAGGGGGATGAGTCCATTGTGTTATTGGTATTAGATGCCAAAGATAACTCACCTGTTATTGGAGTTACTTTTTGGAGTGAAAAAGCAGCTATTTCAGAAATAACTAATGTGAAAGGACGTGTTCGAATTGATCGATTTTTGGGTCAGAATCAGATAGAAATTCAGGCCTTAGGATACCGGAAGATAATATTAAGTTACCAAGAATTACGGGCCTTGAATGATACATTGTATATAGAGCCTGAATCATTTCAACTAGAGCATATAGTAGTTTCTGCAACACGATGGAGGCAAAATTATGCTTCCGTCTCGCAAGCTATTTCAATAATTGAGCCTGAAATAATTCAACGCCGCCAACCTCAAACAATGGCAGATGCGCTTGGGCTAAGTGGGAAGGTTTTTATCCAAAAAAGCCAACAAGGAGGCGGTAGTCCAATGATTCGTGGTTTTGCCACCAACCGGTTGCTCTACAGTGTGGATGGTATCCGTATGAATACGGCTATCTTTAGAAGTGGTAACATTCAGAATGTCATTAATCTAGACCCATTTTCCATGCAAAATACAGAAATATTATTTGGCCCAAGTTCTGTAATGTATGGAAGTGATGCTATTGGTGGGGTGATGAGTTTTGAGACGTTAACACCAGAATTTGCTTTGGATAGTTTAAAAAATAGGTTTACTCCCATTGCAAGTGGGAAAGCAGTTATTCGAGGAACCACGGCAAATAATGAACGCACGGGTCATTTAAATCTACAGTTAGGATGGAATAAATGGGCGTGGCTGGGAAGCATAAGTCGTTGGCAGTACGATCATCTTAGGCAGGGTTCGAACGGTCCTGATGATTATGTGAAAAACTACTATGTGGATGATTGGCAAGGTACGTTGGACCCGTTAATTAATGGTCGAGTTCCTGATGAAATAGTCCAACAACAAGACCCTTTATTACAAATTCCGTCGGGCTATGATCAGTGGAATACTCTACAAAAAATTCGTTGGCAGCCTACTGATGGAATGGATGTGCGTTACACCTTTCAATTTTCTGAAACATCAAACTATGGGAGATACGACCGTCATCTTCGTATGCGCGATGGATTACCACGATATGCACGATGGGACTATGGCCCACAAGGTTGGAACATGCACCTATTTTCTGTCAATTTAAGCGCCAGGGCGAGAGGATCTGTTTATGATCAATTGATATTAAAAGGGGCTCGGCAGAATTTTTGGGAAAGTAGAATGAGTAGAAACTTTGGGGAGGTATCTACTGAACAACAGGAAGAGCAGGTTCTTGCCAATTCTATTCATGTAGACGCTTTAAAATGGTTAAACGAGCGCATACTACTTAGTTATGGGGTTGAATGGGTGCAGAACAAGGTAAATTCGGAGGGAGTAATACAACTCCATTCAGCAGAAGAAAATGAACCGGGTATTGCTAGATATCCTGACGCTACGTGGACTTCTTCGGCCATCTTTTTTCACTCGGATATTCAAGTAAACACAGCGACCAAGCTACAAGCTGGGTTACGCTATAATACTTTCCAAATCGATGCACAATTTGGAAACCCTAAACGGCTAGATATCGTACTTTTCGATCAGGCACAATTACGTGATAGAGCCTTAGTTGGTTCCATCGGGCTCATAAGCCGGCCCAATAATGATTGGGTGCTTAAGCTTAATTTGGGAACAGCCTTTCGATCCCCTAATGTGGACGATATGGGAAAGATATTTGATTCGGAACCGGGTGCGGTTACTGTGCCCAATCCAAATCTAAAGGCAGAATATGCTTGGAATATAGACGCAGGCGTTGTTCATAGAGTAATAAATGGGCTTAAGCTAGAAGTGAATGCATATTGGACGCATCTAGAAAATGCAATGGTACGTAGAGATTTCGAATTAAACGGGCAAACAACCATGCTCTACCAAGGTATTATCTCCCGAATACAAGCGATACAGAATGCGGCTTATGCTCAAGTTTATGGTATGCAATGGAGTTTGGATGCTCAACTAAATAATCGATGGTTATTAACTACACGAATGAACCTGCAAAAGGGAGAAGAAGAATTGGACGATGGTTCTATAAGCCCCTCCAGACATGTGGCTCCTTATTTTGGGGAAAGTAGTCTCACATATGAATATAATTCATGGTCTGGATCTTTAATTCATCGTTTCCAAGGTACTAAGTCGCATAGTCAGATGGCAGTAACTGAACGCGAAAAAACAGAGCTGTATGCATTGGACGCAGAGGGTTTAGCTTATGCGCCTTCGTGGGGGGTGTGGAATCTAGTTGGAAAATACGAGTTTACTGATTGGGGGAATATACTTCTAAAAATAGAAAATCTTACTGATCAGCGATATCGACCCTACAGTTCTGGAATCTCGGCAGCAGGGCGCAGTGTTCAACTTGGATTTAGTGTGCGCTTTTGATCCACTTACATGGATAAGAGGCCATGTATCGGAGAACTTAAGGGGTTAATCATTAAACCCCACCCATCAATGGTTCATTTATTGCTCGAATACTCGAATTGGGAAGCCCCTCTGGATGATGTAATTTGACCGCCTCTATGGTTTCGAGGACTAATTCTAAGTGAAGTTTTTTTGAACGATTATAAAACTCTTGAGCCTGTTGACTAAGCTTCGGCTTTCCGTGTAGTGGTTTATCACTTACGCTCAGTAAGGTAGCGTGAGGGACACGATATCGAAAGCCATTGGTAGCAACGGTTGCCGATTCCATATCTATAGCAACGCTCCGGCTTTGGTGGATACGCTGCACGGTATCTTTGGCTGAAAACTCCCAATTTCTATTGGCTGTAGTAAATACCGTTCCAACTCTGTGCTCAATACCATGCTGGTCTAGCGCTTGTTTTAGATAACTGTTGAGCAAATAGTTGGGTATGACAGGGTTTCCAATAGGAAAAACGTCGTCTAGAACTCGGTCGTCCCTGTAGTATCCGCTTGCTAAAACAAAATCCCCAATTTGCTGGTGATTTCGTAAACCACCGCAATGACCCACCATAATCATTGCATCTGGACGTAATACCGAAATGTGATCGGTTATGGTTTTAGCATTAGATGGGCCAACCCCAATATTGATAAGACTAATACCGGTATTGTTAGGTTGTACCCAGTGATAAGCGGGCATCTGAACCCCTTCATTATCTGGTTTTATTGCATCTGAAAACCTGTCTTTGAAGACCTCTACATGCATGTCATAGTTAGTAAACAAGATGTACCGTTGAAAATGTTCCGGTTTAGTTCCAGTGTAATGTAGCAACCTATTAATGGAAAGGTCTACACGCTCAGGGGAAAACAAAAACAATTTTTTCTTAGTAAAATCCCATTCCTCTTCATCCATATGAGATAATAGATTGGGATCATTGAGTGCGATACGTGTTCTTTTTTGATGTAATTGTATAGAGGCTCCTTTGCTTAAAAGCCGATACAGTTCGCGGATTAAGTACCATCTAAATACTTTTGGGTGTGCCATTTCTCCACGTAACCTTGGGTTATGCTTGGAGTATTCTCGGTGTATTTCGAGATGAGGATAAAATCCTTCATCAAAAAGCTGATCCATACGCTCGCAGAGTAGCTTTACCTCTTGTTTGGTAAACGAATCAGGTGAGATGGACATAATTTTTTTCATATACTAATATAAAGAAATTTAATTGGAGGAGATAACACAGTGATAGATGCTAGAATACCGTAGATTCTTCACAATTCTTACACCTAGGTTCATCCCTATTTTACTAGATCATTATGCATACTGATTTCACTTTTACCATTGAATCTTGGAATACCGAACAAGAACGCACTTTGCAGGTTACAAAGATATTTGAACTAGTACAAAGGGATATGATATTGGCTTCGGAATTGCATAGGGCAAGCTTTTCTGTGTTAAAAGCCCCGGATTGGATAAACGTTATGGCATTGACGAAGGATCAGATGGTGATTCTGGTCGAGCAGTATAGGTACGGACTTCAAGCCCCTACCCTAGAGCTAGCGGGTGGGGTATGTGATCCTGGCGAACATCCATTAGAGACCTCCAAACGAGAACTCTTGGAAGAAACTGGCTTTATTTCCAAAGAGTGGATTTCATTGGGGAAAGTAAGTTCAAATCCGGCAATGCAAGATAATTATACGCATAGTTTTTTGGCATTGAACTGTGAAAAAGTAGCCGAGCAAAAGCTTGATGGAAACGAGCGTATTCAGGTGCATTTATTACCCATTGAACAGTTTTTAGACTTTGTTCAGTCAGGAGTTATTGATCACTCACTTGTAGCAGCCACCACTGCAAAGTATCTACTTTATACGCGTCATAAGCACCTTTAGTTGGGTAATTTTATGAAGTAAAATGGAGTGAACGATGGTCTTCAAAGGTGAACGAATGAAGCCACATTATCCGTTACTATAGTTCTGTTTGTCCTTGATAACCGTTTACATATCACCTTAGAAGAAGAACAAGTTCTAGTGGTCAACCAGCAGATACATCAACCGGCAGACACATAAACCAGCAGATACAATAAATGAACGAGGAAAATTAATGATAGAGATTGGAAGCAATATCGATACCGATTTTATGATAAAAACAGTGAAAAATGGCCAAGAAAAAGAACAACCTTTCTCGTCATTACTTGACCGCAGAGCTATTGTATCGGTATACATGAAAAACAACACTGGAAGCTGTGATAAACAGACAGCAAGTTTAGCTGAACACGCATCATGGTTTGCTGAAAAAGGGTATCATCTAATGGCCCTTAGTAAAGACACCTGTGGGTCACATAAAAAATATGCTGATAAACAGGGTATTTCATTTACCTTGTTATCCGACCCTGATCACACTTTTGCAAAGGCAACTGAGTCAATGGTAGAAAAAAAGATGTATGGCAAAGTTTATGAAGCCCCATCAAGGTCTGCCTTTGTTATTGACACAGATGGTACTATTTTGGCAGTCATTGAAAAAGTGAATACCAAAGCGCATGCCGAGGAGTTAAAAGAGTTGGTAGAAAGTTTGTAATCTATTCCTTAAGATAAGAAACTAATTACTGCCCAATTATTTACATCTGTTATTCCCATTAAAAAGGCCCATGAAAAGACTCGTAATCGTAGAATCTCCAACAAAAACAAAGACTATAAGTAAGTATTTGCCAAAAGGCTATGAGGTGGATTCGTCCATGGGGCATATCAGAGATTTACCTTCTTCGGCTAAATTGGTACCTGCTAAATACAAAAAAGAGAGTTGGTCTAGTTTGGGTATTAATCCAGATGACCGATACTTTGCTATTTATGTAACCCCGCCGGATAAGAAGAAGATTGTAAAACGTTTAAAGGATAAGCTGAAAGGGGTAGATGAGCTTATATTAGCAACGGATGAAGATCGTGAGGGGGAGGCGATATCTTGGCATTTGTTAGAGGTACTAAAACCTAAAGTACCAGTAAAGAGAATGGTATTTAGAGAAATTACCAAAGAAGCGGTTCAAAATGCTTTAGAAAATACCCGTGAAATTGACATGAATTTGGTTTATGCACAAGAAACCAGACGTATTTTAGATCGGTTAGCGGGATATACGGTTTCCCCTTTGTTATGGAAGAAAATTGCACCCGGACTATCTGCTGGACGGGTACAATCTGTAGCAGTTGAGTTCATTGTTCAACGCGAACGAGAGCGCATGAAATTCCGAAAAGGAACCTATTATGATCTGCAAGCAATGGTTCAAAAAGAGGGGGATCAAAGTCAATTCAAAGCAGATTTAACTCATGTTGATAGTAAAAGAGTTGCTAGTGGGAAAGATTTCGATGAAAATACAGGTAAGCTTAAAAAACCGGGTTCTGTCGTTTTGCTGGATGAGACACAAGCTGACTCACTAGTAAGCCAACTTAAGAAGGCGGATTGGAAAGTAAGCGATGTCGATGTAAAAGTTCAAAAGCGAAACCCAGCCCCTCCGTTCATCACCTCTACCCTTCAACAAGAGGCCAATAGAAAGTTTGGTTTTTCAGCACGTGACACGATGAGTGTGGCTCAGAAGTTGTATGAAAAAGGGTTTATAACCTACATGAGAACAGACTCTACCAGATTATCGGGCCAGGCAATAGAGGCAGCTAGGGAAGGGATTGTTGACCAATATGGAAAAGAATATTTATTCGAACGTGTTCGAAATTATACCGCCAAAGGAAAAAGTGCTCAGGAAGCTCATGAAGCTATTCGTCCATCGGGTTCTCGATTTGTTATGCCAGAACAGTCGGGCTTACGTGATAGGGAGCTAAAACTATATGACCTTATCTGGAAGAGAACCATTGCCACTCAGATGGCTGAGGCAGAATTAGAGTTTACCAATGTCAGTATAGAGGCTACTTCTACCGAAGCAACGGCTACTTTTCGAAGTAGTGGAAAGAAAATTTTATTTCCAGGTTTTTTCCGCGCCTATGTTGAAGGAAGTGATGATCCTGAGGCGGCATTAGAGAATCAGGAGCAGTTTTTACCCAATCTAACTACAGGTGATCGTACCGAATTACAAGATCTGGTTTTCAGTGAGCACGAAACCAAACCACCTGCTCGCTATACCGAGGCCACTCTTGTAAAAGAACTCGAAAAAAGTGGAGTTGGTAGACCGAGTACCTATGCCGCGGTTATTTCCACTATCCAAGATCGTGGATATGCAAAAAAAGAAGGTAAAGCATTGGTCCCAAGTTTTACTGCTTTTGCGGTTACAGCTTTGTTAGAGCAACATTTCCCTGATCTGGTTGATAGTGATTTCACCTCAAATTTAGAAGATAAACTAGATGAAGTAGCCAATGGAAAACAAGATCCGGTTGCCTATTTAGACGATTACTATAAAGGAGTTAATGGGCTTAAAGCAAAAGTTGATTCCCAAGAAGATCAAATCGATCCTCAAAAAGCCAAATTATTAGATTTGCCCTTGGAAGGTCTGGAAGGAATTAATGTAGCTATTGGTCGTTTTGGGCCTTATGCGAAAATGCAAAAGGATGGCGAGGAAATCACGACATCATTACCACTGGATATGGATCCGAGTGATTTAACAGCAAGCAAGTTAGAAGAGCTCATACAGAGGTCAACCGAAGAAGATAAGCCCGTTGGACTTGATGAAGATACGGGTCTTCCTGTATTTGTGTTATCGGGCCGTTATGGCCCCTATGTCCAATTGGGTGAATTAACCGAGGAGAATAAAAAACCGAAACGTGTTTCTTTACTTAAAGGGATGAGTCCTGAAGAAGTTGATATAGAATTAGCCTTAAAGTTACTTGCTTTACCACGTATGTTGGGCGAACATCCGGATGATGGAAAAGTGGTAAAAGCAGGAGTTGGCCGATATGGCCCCTATGTTGTGCATGATGGAACCTTTAAGTCGCTAACAAAGGACGACGATGTACTCACAGTAGAAATGGATAGAGCAGTTGAATTGCTAAGTCAAAAATCCGCCAAAAGAGGGAGCTCAGAACTCTACGATTTAGGTAATTTTCCCGATACCGAGACACCTATTAAAATAATGAATGGCCGTTATGGTCCTTACATTAAATACGGTAAAAAGAATATTGGCTTACCTAAAGGCAAACAGCCTGAAGACATAACCAAAGAACAAGCCATTGAATTAATCGCCGCAAAAAAGTAGCCTATTTAATTAAGGTCATACTGCGGGTAAGTGTTCCATTCGATGTTTTAAGCTGATAAAAGTACAATCCGCTGGGTAAGTTGGCTGCGTCGAATTGGATGGTATATGTACCTGCATTCCGATATTCTTGCAGTAATTTTTGAATAGGCATTCCCAGTTGATTGTAGACGGTTAATTCAACACGTTCTGCTTGTGCTAATGTAAAACCTATATTGGTCGATGGATTAAAAGGGTTTGGATAGTTTGGAGCAAGGCTAAAGGTCTTTTTTTGAAGCTTAGCTTCCTCTTCATTATTCGTGCTGTTATTGTAGGTTCCGTACACCGTTAAGCTAGGGCGATTTGCACCACCACTAAATTGGGCAGATGCGAATCGTTTTGAGGACCGGTTCTGGGAATCTTCGTTTCCAATAAGCATCATTCCATAATTAGGCATATCCCCTTTTCGCCATTGATCAAAAAGTGTAGTAAAATCATCTGTTCCTTTTAGGCTATAACTGCCACTGCCTTGGATACTGCCTTCAAACAAAATTTCCTCGCCAATATCTCCACCTTCGTTATTCCATAACGTATCAGGATAAACGCGGTAGGTCCATGTCGGATCACCGTCGGTGGCTGAGGTGCCTTTTCCTTCATTAGCGGAGGCATCTGAACTTCCTTCGAACCAAGCACCTAAAACTGGATAAATACGAAGATCTTGAGCTGCATTTTGTGTTTTATTCATGGATATGAGTAACAAAACAGAATCAATTATAGCATCTGCCGGAATTTCTGTACCTAGGTCGAAGCGAAGTAATGAACGACGTAAATCACCATTATTTGTTTTACCTATGAATATATATTGCCCTTTGCTGTTAGCGATATTCCCTTGACTTGACTCATAAAGGGTGGCATCATCTGCTGCATCTAGAGTAATTTCGAAGTTTTGTGCATATAATTGAGAGGGATGTAACATGGTAATGCCCATGAATAAGGCACTAATTAAGAGATATAGGGTCGATTGGTATGGACTGGAGTTGTACTTCAAGTGAATTTAATGATTAAAGGTTTTTAAATTAGACTTCCCTTGATTCTAGTCGTTTATTCTAACGAAGCGGTCATTTAATTAAACGGAATATAGTACTGTAAAGTTCAATCGAGTTATAAAATTAACATGAACATAGTAGATTTAAGTCAATTGTAATTGACGTGTATTGAAAAAAGGTGGGCGAAGGCTTTTTGTAAGGATTTACTTTAAAAGAGAGAAATCGATTACAATCCTTTTATATCGTTTGTCGTGGATTTCTTTTCTAGAATTAACAAATTGAATTCCAAGACGATTGTTAATGTGATTGATGAGCTGGTTACGTTTTCAAATATATTGATTTGCTTGATATTGCTCATCAAATAGATAGGAATCAAATTCTATAGCGGGGTCATCCTTTGGCTGTTTTTTTTTGAGTAATAACTAACCAAAAGAGAAAAGTATAAAACCTAATTAAACATAGAGGGAATAATTAAATTTTGAACTACTAGAAAGCGGTTCGGCATAATCTATGATATCGTCAATAGATGTTTTATAAACACCTAGTTCTTTGTTCAATTTATTTTTTTCGCCAACGATGATAACCGTATAATACCAAACCGATGAGTCATTTTAACCACAATAATTGAGACCAATATCTAACAAATATCCTCATAAAAATGGTAAAAACCCACAGTCAAAATCACCCATTGACACGCGTCTATTCGTAAGGTATTTTACTACTAGGAAAACAACGTTCATCCGCCATGCAAAAAAGAAGCAATTATCATTTTACATACCCAATAAATATTGGGGAGCTTGACTTGGCTACTATGGTAAGTATGTATCGTAGTAGGGGTGAACCTCGAAAATCAATGCCAGGTGAGTATTTTTGTTGCGCATTGAGCCATGAGTTGCTTAGAGAAGGAAAGTTTTGGTTTGGTTTATTTTACTCGCAAAAAGTATGGGATGAGCTAATAACTAAAGGGAGCGAAGGCTACCCATTGACAGAGGCTGAGTTCATCATACTTGGACTGGTATATAGCAGCGAAGATGAACCTCCCCATCGTGAGTATGTCGAGCGTCATTCACGGGTTGTAGACAAACTATCATATCTTATTCTGAATGATTTACGTAGTTTTGGCTTTCTAGTTGAGGATGAAAGCGGTTATGTTCGTATTACTCCACGAGGCGAGCGGGCCTTGCACGGGATAGCTCGAAGAATGTATGGCAAGCGTTTTCTTCCCGAAATGATTGATCATACTCCTAAGCCGGAAGTGCCAAAAATAGAAGAAGCACAACGGCGACATCAGGATCAAGGAAATCTGTTTATATAGATTTATTACTCAGGGGTGAACATAAGTACATTGTTTGTAGTGTTCACGTCGGCTAATCGCTCCGTCGGATCAATACTGACGGACCGAATGGTTTCTATAGGCATGGCAATGGTAAATGAGTAGCTAGGTTCTACCCAAGGCCAGTCTTCTAAAATAGTCCGCTTTAGGTCGTGTTCCGCTGGTTTTTCTCCTCTCATTATTCGCATGGGAATATAAAATTCCTCTGTTGAACCGTCGGTATATTCAACCTGAATATCTAAGGGCATAGGCATGAGACCAATACGCTCTAATTGTATTTGTGTGACTCCTGTTTGGTTTTCAACGGTCTCGACCGAAGTAATGCCATAATCAATGGTTTTAGTGGTATGAACAAAGTATTCATGGAACCAATCCAATATCATCCCAGATTCTTTCTCCATGAGTCGAATAAAATCTAAATCGGTGGGATGTTTTAATTTCCATTCATCATGGTACCTTAGCATGCCTGATCGAAATGCTTCTTCACCTATAATATATCGAAGCTGATTCAAGTACACGGCCCCTTTAGAATAGGCGGCGCGTCCATAAGCAAAATTGGTATGATAGTGATCCGCATGGGTAGCCATAGGTTCTTCTTTTCCAGACTCCACTAACCGCTGATATCCACTCATCGACCCTCTATGAGGATTTCCCGTACCCTCAAATAAATATTGCATGGTTTCAGCACTTGCAAAGCTAGTGAAGCCTTCATCCATCCAAGCGTATAAGGCTTCGTTGGTCGCTAACACATTTTGATACCAACTATGGTATAGTTCATGAACGGTTACCCCAACAAGGCTTCGTAAATTTCTAGCACCAGTGATTAAGGTTCCCATAGGATACTCCATTCCTCCATCCCCACCTTGAATAGTTGTAAATTGTGGATAGGGGTATTTTCCGAAGTGGGTATTTGCATACTCAAATGCTCGGACCGTTAATTCGGGAAGTTGTTTCCAATTTGCAAGATACTCTTCATTTTCTGCATCGGTTTTATTCACGGCTACCACTGGTTCTTGATAGAGAAAATGCAACATTGGGCCATTTGGAACCTGGGCCTTAACATGGGTGAAGTCAGGATCGGCTCCCCAGAAAAAATCTAGTACATCATCAGCCAGAAAATGCCAGGTTAATTCATTGGTTTCGTGACGCACCTGAACTCCTTCATCCTCATACCCATGACCTATCTCATTTGGATTTTGCAGTATACCGGTACCACCCAAAACGTACGTCTTATCAATGGTAATTTTCACATCAAAACGTCCAAAAACTCCATGGAATTCTCGACCTATATAAGGATTAGGGTGCCAGCCTCTATAATCATATTCGGCTAATTTAGGATACCATTGACTCATTGAAAATTCCACTCCTTCAGCATTATTCCAACCACTACGGCGAATTTGTAAGGGTACTTGTGACTCAAAATCCATTTCGAGGATAGTTTGTTCGCCGGGTAATAATGGACGAGCTAACGGCGCTATGAGTATGGTGCCTTCCACATTAAAACGTAATTCTTGACCATCTTGGCGCAGGCCTTGAACTCTATGGTATCCGATTTCATCCTCACTTAGATTGAAAATTCTGTCACGAACACGATTATCAGGGTCTTCTATGGTGCGAGATCGAACATCCATCATGCTACCAGTTTGGAAGGCATTGAAGTATAGGTGATAAAATACTCTATCGATAACATCAGGCGAATTATTAGTATAGACGATACGCTGCTCACCGGTGAACTGGTGAGCGGGGGCATCCACAATAATATTCATAGTATAGTCCACTTCTTGCTGCCAATAACCAGCCGTATAAGCACTTTTAACGCTAGGAGTAGGGCCCTCTTGAGCAAAAAGATAGCTGCTCCCTATATACAGGAAAAAAATAGAGGTTAGGATTCGCATTTTCATAAGTTATATGGATTTAGGTTACAGGAATCGATGGAATACTGTGACAGATTATAAAGATGTTCTTGAATTAAACGCTCTGCCCAATGTCACCTCATCAATATATTCTAATTCGGTTCCCATTGGAATACCGTAGGCAATTCTGGTGACTTGAATCTCATAGGGCTGCAAAAGCTTGTTGATGTAATAGGAGGTAGCTTCGCCTTCAGCATCTGGATTCAGGGCTAAAATAACTTCTTGTATGGACTCCTCACGTACCCGTTCCAGAAGCTCTTTAATTCGGAGTTGGTCTGGCCCCACATTATCCATAGGTGAAATAATACCACCGAGCACATGGTAGCGGCCTTGAAATTCATTGGTTCGCTCAATCAAATATACATCATTAAACTCTTCCACTACACAAAGAGTGTTGATCTCACGCTTTGGTGAACTACAAATAGAGCAGGGATCGGTATCACTAATGGAGCCGCATATCGAACAGCGAGATACTTTTGTCGTTAGATCCAGAATAGCCTGTGCTAGATTTTGTGCATACTGTTCATTTTGTTTGAGTAAATGAATAGCTATTCTTTGAGCTGATTTTCTGCCTGTTCCAGGAAGTTTGGAGAGCTGTTCAATGGCTTTTTCTAAGTGTTCTGATATGAGTTGCACAGATGATAAAAATAAGATGGAATTCTAGGTATTTGTAGCCCCTAGGAGGTTTTAGAGGCCGAATTTTGACAAATCAAAACCAGGAATATTCCCGCCAGGAATCATCCCCTTGTAAGCGTTTTGCATTTCAGTCTGCGCTGCTTCCTCAGCTTTAGCTAGAGCTTGATTAACTCCTGCAATGACCAAATCTTCGAGCATCTCCTTATCTCCTTCGTTTAATAAACTCTCGTCAATTTCTAGCTTCATAACTTTACGTTGCCCGTTGGCACGAACGGTGACCATACCCCCGCCAACTTCTGCCTCAACGTGAATTTGTTCCAATTTGGCCTGGCTCTCATTTATTTTTTCTTGCATTTCCTGCATTTTACCGAACATATCGGCCATATTAAAGTTATTCATAATATATTCATTTAAACGCGTCGTTAATATTCTAGTTCCGCACCAAGCTTATCCACAATATCTTTGAGAATAGGGTCCTTTTGGACTAATTCTAAAAAAAACTCATAAGGATTTTTCTCTTTAGCCTGGGTAGTGTTGTTGGTACTTATATCTATTTGTAATCGCACCATAACCCCAATATGTTCCTTTAAAAGCAAGCTTAACTCTCGAGCTTGTTGATCCAGCATTTGCTTGGAAAGCGGATTATCACACTCCAAGACGAGCTGATCACCATTGAGGTCTATGGGCTTTACACGTTCTACTTGAAGCTCCAATATTTTTGGTATTCTGCCTTCTAGACCTTTTAAAAATGAAGGCCATTGTGCCACTATAGTATCAAAGCTGAGTTGCTTTTGACTATCCCCTTTATCGGTTGTAGGCTCAGAGTCTCCACTTTGTTCGCTTTCTTCACTCGAATTTTTGGTTACATTCTCCTGGAATACTGGTTTAGTTGTCTCTTGGGTTCCAGTTTGCTGCTGCTCTTCTATAGGATTTTCCCCTTGCTCGAGTACATGATTTTCGTCAAATATTTCTGGGTTATTTTCAGTTTTAGATTCTGAAGGACTCTCTAGCGAAGGGCTGCCTAAGTCCAAGTCATCGAGCAGGGACTTTTTTCTTGGGGTTTCTAGTTCTGTTTTAAGTGAGTTTTTTTTTACCGGTTCGGGCTCTTTTTTAGCCTCTGGTTCTAGTAAAAGTTCCTCCTTTACCTCAACTCGCAAGTCTTCGTCTTTTTCAGTGCGCTTAGTATCATGGGTAGCATCAGCCTTTCCAAGGCCTGTAGGTAAATTTTTGACTCCTTCGATAAGCTTTTTTAACCCATCAAGTGGTTCCATATGAGCCATTTTTAAGAACAGGAGTTCAAAAGCAATACGAGGTTGACTTAGCTCTTTTATCTTGACTTGCTGTTCGCTGACCAGATATAGATACCTCATAATATCAGTGGGATGCAGTGGTGAAGCGGCATGAAAGTACTTAGTTTTTGTTTCTGCAGAAGCTTCAATTAAAATCATCTGCTCCCCTTGTTTTGCAACATAAAGGTTACGCAAGTGCTCTACTAAGCCGACCAAAAATTCCTGGATATCATAGCCTTCTTGAAGTAAGGTATGAATGAGATGAAGTCCAGCAGAAGTGTCCCGCTTAGTCACGCATTCCATAAATTCAAATAAACGGTCCGAACCAACCACATTTAATGCCTTAAGTACAGCTTCATAGGTGATATTATCCCCACAAAATGCGATAGCTTGATCCAATAAACCAAGGGCATCACGTAGTGCACCGTCGGCTTTTTTAGCAATCACATGGAGCGACTCATGATCGATAGAAATGCCTTCATCAGCAGTAATTTTTTCGAGGCGATGCACGATCTCATCCACCGAAATTCGTTTGAAATCGAATCGTTGAACTCTAGACAATATAGTTGGCAGAACCTTATGTGGCTCGGTTGTCGCAAATATGAAAATAGCATGCTCGGGTGGTTCTTCTAGTGTTTTCAAAAGTGCATTAAATGCCGCTTTTGAGAGCATGTGAACCTCGTCTACGATAAATATTTTGTATCGCCCATTTTGTGGTGGAATTCGTACGCTTTCTCGAAGGTGATGCACGTCTTCTACCTTATTATTTGAGGCGGCATCGATTTCGATAATATTCAATGTCTGGTTTAGGGCTTCTCCATCAACCCGATCATCAATTCCATTAATTACGCGCGCCAGAACCCTAGCCATGGTGGTCTTGCCTACTCCTCGGGGCCCACAAAACATGTAGGCATGGGAGAGGCGATTTTGTTGTACAGCATTCAGGAGCGTACTGCTGACATGCTCTTGAGAAACAATGTCTTCAAAGCTTTGAGGGCGGTATTTTCTGGTAAGGGCTCGGTAGGAATTAGACATAGGATAAAGGTACAAAAAAGCGGGACGATTTGAAGGCTAAAGCTAGCTATTCATGAGTCGTTCAATTTCGTCTCGTTCCTTGGCAATATGAGTTAGGTTTTCATAGCCGTTTTCAGTGACTACGATATCATCTTCAATACGTATGCCACCAAAGCCCATGAATTGATGAACTTTTTCGGCGTTCAAAAACATACGTTTAGTAGAATCCTGAAGCGCAGGCTCTAATACTGCAGGAACAAAATAGATCCCCGGCTCAATGGTTATGACCATACCGGCCTCTAATTCCCGCCGCGCCCGTAAGTAAAAAATTCCCGGACGATCAATTCGTTCCACCCCTTTCGGGTATCCCCCAACATCATGAGTATCCAAGCCCAAAAAATGCCCCAAACCATGCGGGAAAAAAAGTGCAAAAATATTGGCGTCCATTAGGTCATCCAGTGAGCCTTTTATAATTTCCATTTCGAGCAGTCCTTCCATCATTGTGCGGGCCGCCATCATATGTAAATCCTCCATTCGTACTCCGGGTTTAATGGCTTCAATGACCTGTTTTTGGGCCGTTAACACAGCATCGTACACCCCTGCTTGATCGCTCGTAAATCGCCCATTTACGGGGAAAGTACGACTGAAATCCGACGCATAGCCCTTGTATTCAAACCCTGCATCTATTAGAAATAGCTCTCCATCTTGGGTTTTTCTTGTATTTGAAACATAGTGTAAAATGGCGGAATTGGGTCCTGAGGCATAGATACCATTATAGGCATCTTGCTGCAGCCCATGTGACATCTGCACCTCGGTGAAGATCGCCTTAGCCTGATACTCATACATACCTGGTTTCCAATGTCTTATTACTCGTTCATAGGCCTCATTATTCACCTGGCTAGCCTTTCTTAAGCAGACGAGTTCGTCTTCGGTCTTGATGACCCTAGCATCGGTCAAGGCTTCGATTAGGGCCTCAGAATTAGTAGGTATCTCAGGTTGATGCGAACGAAACTGCTTCTCCGAAGCTGGATCTACGCAAAAAACCATGGAGGGCTGTATTTTTTTTATCACCTCGGGTAGCTCATCGATGTAGTGTACATGGTCGGGTGCATACTCGGTACGATATTGATCCAAACTTTTAACATAGCCATGCCAAACAGCGTACTGCGCATCTCTTTTGGGTACAAATAAATGAAATTCCTTTGAATCAATATCCAGTATTGCCGCACAATCTGGTTCGTTAACTCCGCTTACATACCAAAAATTAGACTCTTGACGAAATGCGAATTCATAATCGGTTTGGTAGCGGTACATGACCTTAGCGCCCTCCAAAAAGATGATCGATTGTTGGGTTTGTGAAAAAAGAGAGTATAGTTTATTGCGGTGTTGATGATGCATAGCTACGATAAATGTTATTGAATAGGTTTAATAATATAAACCCCAAGGATGCCGTCAAAATGTATAACTGCCTCTTCTGAGGTGATTTCGTTGGATGTTCCGTCTTGTATTCCCATGGCTAATGCTGAATTTTGTAGCGGATATTTTACTCCATTGGAACTAAAGTTTTTAATGGGTGAATGCACGGGAAAAAAAGAAATCTCTGTACCCACCGCCAGCTTGGGTGTATACGGTGAGCGCACCAAGAAAAGCTCCCCATGATTGTCTTTAAATCGAATATCCTCATATTGCTCTTGGTAACGGAGAAGCACCGAAAGGTTTTTAAGGCTATGGTCAAATCGTTTACCTGTGGCCCCAAGAATACATGCGGTTTTGGCGCCTTTTTCGAGTGCATATGCTAGACTTTTCTCTAGGTCATTGGTCTCTTGATCGGGTAGTTCCAAGAGCTTGATACCTTTATGCCGAGTATACACAAAGCTATCGAGGTCACCGACCACAATATCGGGTCTATGTCCATAACCCAAGTAGACATGTCCCCCGCTATCTGCACCAATATGAATTTGAGCTTGAGCCATTTCTTGTTCTAATAGTTTTTTCTTTGGAGGAGTGCCTCCTGCGATAATCAATGCATGCATAGATGGTAATGATAGGTGAGAACGTGGGAAGTTGGCGGGAATACTAATATATTAAAGCAAAGCGTTATTCGAAGTTAAACTTGAATAGCAGCCTTTACCAGATTAATGTTCGCTTATGTATACCAACTTAGTAGCACAGCTACTTTCACACAGCAAAATAGCAGTTTTTTCACACATTCGTCCAGATGGAGATTGTTTAGGGTCTCAAGTGGGTGTCTGCCTTTGGTTAGAACAAAATGGGGTGCAGGTACGTGCCTTCAATCAGGACTCGTCCCCAGAAAATCTACGCTGGTTAGTGGATTTATTCCCAGTGGAATCCCCAACACCGGCGGATCTTTTGGATGTAGATGCGGTTTTATTTGTTGATGGGAATCAGCTTTCACGATTTGGAGAGTTGGCTGAGAGCTTAGCCGAAGCTAACATACCTCTGTATATGATTGACCATCATCCCGAGCCCAGTGATATTTTTACGGATATGATATCGGTGCCTGAGGCTTCTTCTACCTGTGAATTAATCTACGGATTATATCAGGCTCATGAGCCCAACCAATTAATTCCTAACGCCTGTAAAGCTTTGTACACGGGGTTAGTCACCGATACCGGATCTTTTCAGTTTGAGAGTGTTACCCCAGCTACCTTAACCGCCGCCTCGGATTTGTTATCTCGTGGTAGATTCCGTCCTAATGAAATAATGGACGCCCTTTATGCTAACAAAAGTCAGGGGCAAATCGCACTGTTGGGTAAAGCATTAAATACGATTGAAACTCATTTAGACGGCCGGATTGCCAGTATTACGGTCACTCAAGCCATGTTTGAAGCCACCGGCACAGGACCTAGCGACACCGAAGGGTTTGTTAAATATCCATTGAGTTTGGAAGGGGTTATGGGCTGTGTGTTATTTAGGGAAGATGCGGATCGGGTTAAAGTCAGTTTGCGATCCCGATCTTTGTTGGATGTAAATGGATGGGCCAGAAAAATAAACGGGGGTGGTCACGCAAAAGCTGCTGCAGGGTGGTATAAAGCACCCATGGAACAGGCTAAAGCAGCCGTGTTAGCTTTGGGTGAAGAGAGTCTTAAGCAAGCGAAAAATACCCTAAGCTCACTATTCTTTTTTACAATGTTTCTAGCATGGGCTGTGCTTGCAGGAGCATGTAATGGGGTGGAGAAAAATACTGAGACTAGCGGTCCTACTGGAACTCAAGAGGGTGCGGTTCAGGATCAATCTGAGCTGATGGATGAAGACACTTACCGGATGGGTGATGAGGTGCAGATGAATGATGATTCAGGCATAAGAGCCTTATCCCCAGAACAACGATATGCTGAAGATTCCGAAGGACGTCGGATTCGAGGGGGAGCTATTGATCGTTCCAGGGCTAATGCTATCACCACAGCGGTAGAAAAGGCCAGTCCAGCTATTGTGAGCATTACCGTAACGGAATTGCAGACGGGTTTTGCGCCGACCAGAGATCCGTTTTTTTCATTCTTCTTTGAGCAGCCTGTACAACGCGAAGTACAAAGTATGGGTTCGGGATTTATTATTAGTGCGGACGGCTTAATTGTTACCAATGAACATGTAGCGAATCCTAATGCAAAAACGATTATGGTTACCCTACCCAATGGATCCAGTTATGAGGCTGAGATTTTAGGTTCTGATGAACTGGCTGATTTAGCCTTGCTAAAAATACAATCAGACACGACTGAATTCCCATATGTTGAATTTGCTTCTACCGATGACTTAATGGCAGGTGAATGGGCCATTGCAATGGGTAATCCTTTCGGACTTTTTGCCGATGGGCAACCCACGGTAACCGTTGGTGTAATAAGTGCAACCAAGCGAGATTTTAGACCCGATCCACAAGAGCCAAGGGTGTACATAGATATGATCCAAACCGATGCGGCGATCAATCGTGGAAATTCCGGTGGACCGTTGGTGAATTCCAATGGAGAGGTGATTGGAGTGAATACGTTCATTTTTACAGGGGGTACGAGCAACGGATTTGTGGGCTTGGGTTTCGCAATTCCCAGCGAGCGTGTTCAAAAAATTATAGAACAATTAAAGGATTCTGGCGAAGTGCAGCTAGCTTTCGATACGGGTATGGAATTCACCCCAATGACGCGCGGGCTGGTTCGTCAACATGGCCTTCCGCCAGTGCCAGGGCTTTTTGTATTGAGTGTAAATAGAAACGGTCCAGCTTATGAGTCTGGCGTTTTGCCCGGTGATATTATTATGCGCATTGGTAAAGAGCGAGTTGCCAGTCAAATGCATGCTTTTGCGTTGATGCGTGAATATGATGAGGGGGATTTGATGCCTATTCGTTTGTTCCGAGAAGGAAAGGAGTATGAAACCGAAATGCTGCTCCGGCGAAAAGTACTCAACTAAGCTACTGCTGTCCAATTATTTTAGACTTACTTATATATAGGTAAGTCATCTCTGCGACTCATTGTATAGCCAGTTTCTGTATCCTTCGCTTCCTTCATCTTCAGTAATAGTGTAGGATATTATACACGGGCAATCGTAAGGGTGGTGCTTCTCCACAAGTTTGGTGAGCTGCTTCATGTTTGAATAGTGGGTTTTAACCAAGAGGATACACTCTTTATCTTCTGTGATCTTCCCTTCCCACCAGTACATAGATTCCATTCCGTCCACAATATTTGCACAAGCTGCTAAGCGTTTTTGAAGAATTTTATGGCCTAAATGTTTAGCGGTGGCTTTGTCAGGTGTGGTGATATACACCATACGCAAGTTAAAATACATAGCGTCTTTTTTTAGAGTTAGTGTATTTGTAAAAAAAGTCTCAATCGGGTATATCGCGAAAACCTTGGATAAAACCTTGAATAAGATGTTTTAAAAAAATGAGGATGCTCCAGCTTATTCTCGCAGTAAAAAAAATGATGTGTGCGAGAAGCCATGCAATCACGTAGATAGCCCTGGCGGAATATACGATCAGATTAAATATTCCCGTGATTAAAAGTACCACTAATTGTAAGTTCTGTGCGGTTTGTCCACGAACATGAAAGCCACTTATTTTGAAACTAGAATACTGGGGCTTTAAAAAATTATAGGATCCAAAATAGTTAGAGGTTGAAAAGCTGAACCCCTTTTTAGATTGATTAATCTTAAAAGGGTCTTTTCCATAACGCCCAATAAATTGGAATCGACCTTTCTGAAATCCGACCCTTGCTCCGTTCCAAAGGCGTTTATGTAAGCGTAAGCCATGATTGGTATTAACGGTAGCACCCATGCCGAGTTTCTTGTTGGAAACAGATGCTCTTCCGGCTACGCCACCGGTTCTAGATATACGGACATAATCGCCTCGATATTCTATCCTTTTAGTCCCTTCGGATGTATTCTTCGATGCTCTTGAAGAAGAATTTTTTGAAAATTTTTCGTTTTTATCCATACCCTGCTATGTATCCTTATCTAATCTGGCGAATATAATTTCCCTTTTCAAGCACAGTTAGCAGAATTTTCATTGTTTAATTATCGAGAAGAATAGATATATATGTTGGGTATAATTTTTACCCAATCCACTATTGGACTATATGTGGATAAAAGCGTAATTTAAAGTCTGTCAAATTTTTGACGGTTAATAATCGTCATATTAGACTCACTTGTTCATTTGCGAGAGTGGCGGAATTGGTAGACGCGCTAGATTTAGGATCTAGTATCTTAACCGATGTGGGGGTTCGAGTCCCCCCTCTCGTACATTATAAGCTTGTGTTAAACTAGCATTCCTACCCACATAACCAGCATTTCTCTAAATTTGTTGGGTAATCTACTAAAGCTTAATAAAGCAATGTCGCTTCCCATTCAACCAACCTTCATTTTTTCTAGGTAAAATGAAGTACAGAGCAAATTTAATTTTTTATCACCCTTTATTTTGATGTATACTTTTCTGTGAGAAAAATGCCATATAACTAAAGCTCATGATAATGGAACCTACACCTAGGAATAAATAGAAATAGACGTCATGAGGTAATATATTTCTGATAATTATAGTCAGAACCAGCATTAATATGCTAAACAAGAATAATTTTTTGTTGAGAATTACCACGATACAATCTCCATTAATTAATTTTTGTGTATTGTTTTTTTCATTTATTGCTACTTGAAAAATCCTAAAATGTACAATAGATAAAACCAATATGTATAGGAACTCTACTTTAAGAGAATCATCTTACGGGTCATTATTTCATTGCCAAATCTAAGTTGGTAAAAATAAACTCCACTAGAGTGATTATTAGCATCGAAGTTATATACGTGATTTCCTGCTGATAAAAAACTGTCTGCTAAGGTCTGTACCAACTGTCCTAAACTATTATAAATCTTTAGAGTTGTATATCCAGAATGTGGCAATTCAAATTGTATGTTTGTTGTTGGATTAAATGGGTTTGGGTAGTTTTGATGTAGATCAAGCTTTTTAGGTAATAATGCGTTTATTTCTTCATTTGAGTTTAAAGATTGGTCAGAATAGAAGTAGATATTATCCAAATAGTAGTATTGCAGCCCCCCAATCACTTTAAATACCATTTGGGATAAGTTTTTTCTTTGTGTCATTCTAGGTAGCTCATCTAGATCAATATCCACAGATATCCAGGAATGATTCGTTAAAGATGGGGAAGAGTAGATATCCAAATACCAGGCATCCTCTGAATCGTTTCCACCCCCGTATCCATCTCCACCAAAATCAACCAGTTTAAATTCCAATCTAGTAGATGCATCTAATTTATCTTGAGTGTAAAAATCGAAGCGGACATTAGTAAACTTGCTACCATCAATCCCAGCGTTAATTAAACCACTTCTTTGTCCTCGAAAAAATTCAAGAATGGAATAATTGGTATTGTCGTAGTAGAGCATTTCATCTCCATCTATGTTCGCTATCTCAACCGAAGCTTCATCAAAGGAGGTTGTAAATTCGGTCTCATCCATTTGGCTATACAATGAATAGTAACTACGATATTCCCCATAATGATCCCCAAATATAGACAATACCTGTTCAGCTGGTTGAGTTGGGGTTGGGGATACCGTAAGATCAGGGTAGGTATAGAATAAAAGATTATCCAGAAAAATAGTCCGATTACCAGAAAAGGATATTTGAGTTACTTCATTCAAATTGACTTCGCTAAAGAAAGTTTTTAGATCGATTTCCAACTCTTGCCATTCATGTTTGATTACATCTACAACATAAGTGCTTTCTTTACCATCATTACTCACGATATGTACACTGAACTCACTGGATTCTTGTGTCCAGTAGTTGAGATGGAGGTTATTCATGGCCGACACATCTAGGGGTGTGTCTAGATAAATGGTATAGGTATCTAAATATTCAATCTTTAGCACAGAATCTTGATCCAAGGTATAGTAGGTAACTACCGTTGATTCACTCGATGGCGGAATGAATTCTATTCCATCAATATCAGTAAAATGATCACTAAATAAAGACAGTACGTGTTCAGGAAGAATATCACGAATGACTGCAGAACTATCAGGCCCTGCCTTTACCGGGGTATCTCCAAAGAAAATAAGATCATCCATCACGATGGTATTAGTTCCATTAACAATGATGCCATCGATAGCTTGGTAATCTATATTATCCCCAAATTCCTGTAAATCTACTACTGGGTTATTCCACGTATTTTTTGTGAGGTTTAACACTACACTCTCAGATACATTTTGACCCTGCGTAAGCTCAATACGTACACTCCCTTCATGGTTAGACCATATTTGGCTAAATAAATGACTTCGTGTCGATAGGTCAATCTTAGTTTCAAAGGATATTTTTTGCTCTTCAAGTGATTCTAACACGATTACATTATTGTTCGCTATAGAAGTTAATTGGGCATTGGTCGTTTGATTCTCATCTTTTACAAATATAAACTTGGTTGCTGCTTCGTACAGGTCACTAAATAGTGAAACAACCGTAAGTGATTCATACTCGGGTTTCAAAGTGGGTCGACCAATGGTATCTTGGGCCATGGATCGGTTATACACCTTCGTTTGAAAAGCATCTACCTCAAAAGAGAATCCATTTGAAAATCGTATTCTTTTGGCAGAGGAATCCGAATTATAGGCTACGTATGTGGTGTCACCCTTAGTATCAATAAAGACATTGTAGGTGGGGATATCTGCCTGAACTTGATCACTAACTTGACCTAAAACATCAAGATTATAGAGCCAATGTAGTGTTCTTGCTTTGGATTCGCCATCGAACACCTGATAATCACTATCATTCTTCAAGTAGTTTAGAGCGGTATTGGGGTCATAGAGTGCTAAATAGGACCAAAGTATATCTTTCCATTCTTGTGGTTGATTCCCCAATTGTTCAATGATGGCCTCATAATTTCTTTTTACATAGTTGGGATTGGTCCCCAAATAAAGAGAGGCTGCAGTAAATGGAAGAAAGTTGATTCCGTGAATTTTTTCTATATCGGTGCTAAACCATGTCCCATATATGGCACCGGCACCCGTGACCATTCCTGCGGCACTATAGTCAAACCCATCGGGGAAGACTTCGTTATCTATGTCGAACCAGTATTGATTCGCCGCCTCGGTTTCAAGAGTGTATAAATAAGCGCCTACATCTCTAATTTCAGTTTGTCCTGTAATTTCCCCCCAAAGAAAAGTGCTGGCAGCATAATGTATGGATTCTGAACTTGATTCTTGATTATTTCCAACAAACCATGAACCATCGCCGCTGGCCCAACTGTGTCCTGCATAGATGTCGAAATTACGTAAATAGGGAAAGTTTTTTTCTTTTCTATTCCAGCTACTCGCATTTTTTATGAGCAGATTAATCATTTCGCCCCAGTTTTCATTTAAGGCCCAATCAGGGTCAAACTTGGCTATGGTTGCAGCGGCATAAATGGCATATCCATGATGAAAGTGTTGATCATTTAATCGGGTGTTCGACCCATGTGCCGCAGGGTATCCTATTAATACCTGCCAATTTTCGTCATAAAAGTAGTATTGATCACCATCGGCGGTAAGCCAATTTTGGAGTGCAACTTTTAATTTAAAAAGAAGATTATTTTTGGCCCTCAGATTTCCAAGCTGATCTGCAATATGGATTAATTGTGCCACCCTACCCATCTCTTTACCGCTTGTGTACGTGCTACTTTTTGATGAGAGTGTACGCGTCATTTCCTCATCCAATAGCTCATTCAAATAAAGTCTATCATACTTCCCTACATCCGGTAAAAATGGCAAAATCCCAATGAATGTATTCTCAGTACTAAAGGTGTTTCCGCTCAGTACTTTCATTTCTCCTCTAGGCGATGGGTATGAGTAGGCAGTAAATCCCTCGTTAGTGTGTAGCCATTGATGTCGGTATAGCGCCAATATGGTATGATTGACGTATGTCTCCGATTGCTCCATTTGAGTTGTAGTGGCGGTATAGCTTACCGTTACCTTATTTGAGGAAGAGTCGTAAGCCCATTCTGCCTTAGTGTCACTTACAAATGCATAGGCATGATTTTTAAAAAATTCGAGTGTATTTGGGTTAGAATCGGGGAGTATTGCAATGGATATAAATCCTTTACCGTTTAAATCTGAAGTTAGGGGAAAATGGTCGTTCCACTTAGTTCCTGAAGGTGCAAATATACCATAGTGTTTCCCATGTATGGTGACGCCCAAAACATGACCATCATTTTGCCAAATATGGGCGCTCCCATTGGCCGTTAATTGTATATCTGCTCCAGATGTTTTTATGTACACAAAGGGTAGACCGTGTCCTAAAGTAGCTTCTAATGAGGTAGAGTCGGTTTGCCATGCGGTTGTAACAGTCCAATCAGAATAATCCACAGCCTTAAAGCCAGACTTTTGAACCCCTTTTAGGCCAATCATCAATTCACCTTCTGAGTAATAGCTGTAATCTTCTAAAAAATTAGAACCTGCAATCGAAAATGTGCTATTAAGGGCATGTCCTAAAGTGATACCAGTAGAATCTACTTTGAATTGCAGAGGGTGCGCATAAATATGGCTAGGTTCATTGGCTGCATAGCGAAAGAGAATATTACTCCAATATTCGTTCGTGGTTACTGGAATATAACTTGGAGACCAAGATAATTTTGTAAAATTTCCAGCCACGTTAGGCAGGATTGGATTCCCAAACTGATCGCTAGCACCTGATTGATCGCTTGGTAATGTTTTGGTGTAGCTTCCTTTACCAAGTTGAATAACCTGGCTAATGCTCGAGCTGGGCTTCAAAAGTAAGAATATCAATAGGGCAAAGTAGAAATATCTCATGTACAATAGCGCAATTTTATGTGGTTCAAGGCGGACTAGAGTATTAGTCAGAAGCTGGATAATTACTTTTATAGGGAGCTAATACAACGTGGTGTTTTATCTAGTTTCTCATTTTAAATGTTTGGTAGGAATGATGCAAATAATGAAATAAATGCGCAAAATTTTGCCTAACTATACTTTGTTAGTAGAGTGTCAACCTAGAAGGTTTATTACCAATGCTTTGATTTAATGTTTGTTAAGGTGATAGCTGTTAACCAACTTTGGAAGGTATAATGCTTAAATTTTAGCATTGCGTCCGGAACTCCTAAATGAGATTGGGTTCTCTAGAGAGTTAAAAATGCGCAATGCAACTTTTTCTTGCTAACTCTCGTTTATTGAATATAGTTGTACCTAGCAAAAAACGTAAAAACCAAACTATCATGATGATTATACTCGCCCTTTTTTTAGCGCTCATTGCTAATCCACACAATTCAAATGAAAAAGCCACATCAGATGGTGGTAAAATTATTTTTTACGATACAGATTGCTATGGATCCGACGGGACAGACTGTGATATAATTGTTGAAAAATATTTAGGTGAAAAATTAGAGTGGAGTGCCAAAGTAGGAGGAAACTCTTGGGACTATGCAGAAGACGTACTCGAAGTCGAAGATGGGTATTTAGTCTTAGGGAACACGGGATCCTACGGAATTGGAAACAACGATGTCTACCTTACCAAGTTGGATCGTAAAGGAAATGAATTATGGTTTAGAACCTATGGTGGGTTTTTTAATGATTATGGCCGAACTATTACACCATCGAACGATTTTTTTGGCGGTTATATCATAACCGGTGAAAAACAACACTGTTTAACTGCGAATGTTTCCGAGAAATGTTATATGGAAGAGCTTTTTATCCGGGTCGCTGCAAATGGTGATAATTTACAGGACAACTATTAAGAGAATTGCATTAAATAATGAGTTTCAAATGAAAAAATATCTCGGCCAGTTAGTTGTGATGGGATGCTTTATTTGTGTAAGTAATATTCAGGCTCAACAAGTCGAGTTGTCAGGTCCTCGTATGGGTTTTACAGTACTAGGTGGTGAGAGTGCTGAATTGTTAGAGGATGAGTTTGGAGCTCACCCTATTGTTACGCAATTCGGGTGGCAATTTGAACGAAGGTTTTTCACTTTGGACAGCGGTTCTTCAGGTTTGGTAGAAAGCGTGATTCTACTAGGTGGTCTAGAGCAGGGTATTTTAATTCCAAGCTGGTCCGGTATTATTGGTTTTAGAGACGCGAAGGGAACAGAATTCGGACTAGGACCAAATATTTCACCTGCGGGAGTAGGCTTGACCTTTGCAGTAGGTGTAACCCTTAATATTGAAGACAAAGTCAATGTCCCAATTAATTTAGCCGTATCACCAATCAATGGCATCCGAATAAGTTTGCTGACAGGTTTTAACTCTATTCGATCGAATGACTAACAGATTTGCCTCAAAATATTAATCAACTTTTGAGGCATAATGGTCTTCTATGAATGCTGGATAATGGTGCTATTGAAGTGTGAATTTTTTTAATGAAAAGTTGATTCATTTTTTGGAGCATTATTCAACAATTACAGAATGAAGTTGTGAATGGTATCGAATTAGAGGTATTGGATTACAAATTAGGTATTAAATGGGCACACAGTAACTTACATATATCCATAACTTTCTTTGGTGCTATCACCTAAATCAATTCTGTCGTAGAGAAGCTGTATACCTAGTATAGAGACTCCAAAGAGTACTGCTCCAACCATCAATACTACATTTTCAAGGCCTACATAATTAAAGGATATACGAAGCAAAACGGTGGTTATGACAAAGCCAGTATTTCGGATAATGAGACTGTAACGATCGGTGAACTTAAGTGAGGCTACCAAAATGAGTACATCGACTATAATTAAGATATCAAAGAAGTCATGATAAAATACTGTATTAAAATCTATTAGTTTTTGTTGGCCATCGATAGCAATATGGTAAATATCTAAAGTCCATTTAAAAAAGCTAACACCTGCTAAGCCAACAAATACAGGTACTAACAATAAACAAAGAAGTTTTTTGTAGCTTTTAAACTGGCTCAGAGACTCTGAAGCCTGATGAGCTTTTCGTTTTATTAGGAAATACCGATAGAAAAAAATAAGTGTGAATAATACTAGTATGCCTAAGATATCATACAGTAGTGGCAGGTTTTCAGCTTGAAAAAGAACCTCACTTTGTACATTAATTTTAGAAATATCTTTGAATACGCGACGAATGAGTATTAAAGAAATGATTTCGAACTGTTTCCCAATAGATATGGCAAAAGAACGAGGTAAATAATAGATCAGCAGATATACTTCGTAGATTAGGATGAATGAAAATGGCGTATAAACTGCAGAAATAGGGTTTGCTAAATAATCTTCAAAGCCTGCCAGTTCAACCACACTAAGATTATTTACCAATAAAATGAGGCTCAGGTGAACAATAAAACCAACAGAAGCAATGATAATGACCAAGGATTCGAGGCGTTGTTTGAGTTGGTCATTAAAAAATAGGTTAAATAGGGAGTCTACTTTTGTCATATAAACTAGCATAATTGATACCCCATTAATATGAGTAAATTTTTATCAAATACAACACCTAAGATGTTATCTGTTTGAACTTAACGTGATCACGTTCTCAAGTATGACGGGGTCAATTACCGGTTCTAAGTGGGTAGGATGAGAGGGTGATTTTGCGGATAAGTGTATACTTTTGAAGCCTGCTTCTAAAAAAAGAGGTATATTCATGTCGTTTATACCACCTCCGGGCATTATTTCTAAGGAAGTACCTGCTACTTTTTGTAGATCTTGTAATAAGGGTATGCCTTTCTCTGCGCTACTCTGTTGCCCCGAGCTCAATATCCGGTTAAAGCCCGCCTCTATCAGATGTTCTAATACATTGAATGGCTTTGCTACCTGATCGAATGCTCTATGAAAGGTGAGTTCTAGACCCTGAGTTAAGGCTCGCCAATGGCTTAGAAGCGCTGGGTCAACCCCTTTTTCCCTATTCATGTGTCCAACAACTATTCCGGCTACAGGAAACTTAAGGGCTTGTATTATTGCGTCATCTATTTGTTTTAATTCGAAAGCAGTGTAAAGATAATCTCCAATTCTAGGCCGTATGAGCACATGAATGGGGATTGTATGTGATTCACAGACTTCTTGTAGTAGTTCCAAACTAGGGGTTAAGCCATCTTGTAATAGATTTTGACATAGCTCCACACGTGAAGCGCCTAATTTTTCGGCGATTTGAACCGAGTATACACTATTACAGCAAACTTCTATGTTCATATACGATGGATATTACGTTAAATAGCGTTTGGCAGCCGCAATGACGGAAAGGGCTTGTACTTTTTCTTTGCCGTTTCCATTTGTGTACAAATCATGAATATGCTCTCTCATTTCTCTTTCATCGATTAGGTCTAGGTACGTATTGAAGTAGCTATTCAAAAAAGAGTGTAATTGGGTTTCAGTGGCAAACCAATAATCCAGTGGAGTCATAAAGCGAGGGTTTCGGGTGGGTTGACCGAATTGTATTCTTTCCGATAATTTCCAAATCCAAGTTCGCAGGGGGAGTGATTTTGAGCCTATCCGAATAGATTTGGCGGTTATTTTTGCTCTGGTTCGTTCCCAGATATAGTTCGACGCCTCTGGGTAATATTGGGTAATCCAATGGATGTATAATTTGTGCTGAGCACGCAGTTCGACCGGGAGTTGTAAGCAGAAATTGAACAAATCATAATCATAGAATGGCGAATAACTTTCGGTTACCGCGTAAACTGACATAAGGCCCATATTCATTCCATAAAGTCCTCTCAGCATAATTTTATGGTGCTCTAAGTTTTCATAATTAGGTTTGAATCCATGATCCACTAATTGGTTGGAAAAACGCAATGAACTTGCCCCACTTAAAGCAGAGAAATGAGTTGGATTGTTTGGGGTTTGTAGATAGCTCCCAATCACGACATCGCCTAACATTCCAGTATGGAGCATACCTAGGGTAGAGGTTGTATTTTTATCGACGATTTCCTGCAAAATACGTCGAGTATGAGCCTGACCATAATACACGACATTCCCGCCTGTGTGTTGAGTGACTTCATCTAAATCTCGAAGCATATCTCCTCCATCTAATGGCATGAAATGCCATTTATGGTTTAAGTCACGACTAATTTTTTCTGCAATAGTATGATCTAAAGAATTTTGTTGGGCAAAGCAGAGATTGAGTTGATCGGTATACCCCATTTCATGAGCTACCCAGCTAGTCATTCGTGAATCTAACCCGCCACTTAATGAAACAAGGGAGGTTTTCTTTTTACTAGCATCTCGTTCGAAGGCTTTTTTAATTGCAGCTCGAAATAGTATGTCCACTTGGGCAGCAGCATCATCCAGAGAGAGAGTTGAACCGATAGCGGGTAAGGAATAGCATTTATGGAGCTTTAGGGTAACTCTAGGGGCTATTTTTTGGTCATTTGTTAAGGTGGCAATGGTGGCTGTATACCCAATAGGTAGTCGCTTGATAGGATTAAATAAGGTGTCCGATTCGAGAACAAATCCGTAACTTAGTAGTTGATAAAAACCTAAGGATGACCAGCTTAAGGGTTGAACGGCTCTTATTTTTTCGGCGAGTAGGTCGTAATGGTTGGAAATATGCCATCCATTGGAAAGGTGGGCATAATACAATGGTTTCGTGCCCAGTGGGTCACTGAACAGAGTCCATTGACTTGCTATGGATGACCAGTAAACTCCCGCATAGCTCCCCCTTAAATGCACGGGGGCATGAACCCCAAAGGTGTCTAGGGTGTTGGTTACAACCGATAATTCATCGGAAGAATCAGGATGCTGAGTAAATACAAATCCTGAGAAATGTAGTCTCTGCAAGTTATTACCATGCGTAGTGGCGTCAGAGAGATGTACGTAAAATGATTGAGCCACGAAACTTTCTTTAATTTCTGTTTAGGTTTTTTTGAACTAGTGAATAGATGTGCGAAAAGGTTTTGGAATCATAGAGGTATATAAGTCCAATTTGTAGGGAAATAGCTAGGATAAGGCTTAGGCCGATAGCGATAAAATCGGGTGTATCGAGTATGGGTTTTAAACCGAAATGTATCCCTAGTGCCAGGGTTAAAAAACTTATCAGTGGGCGATAAAATTCTTTGAGGTAGTGAGCGAAGGATACCCCAATCATGGTCCTTATTTGAACAAACCATAACGGGTATATCAAACCCACAGCTAAAATCAGTAAACTGTAAGCCACTCCTTGTATACCGCCTAGATATATCCCAATAAGTAGAGCAGCAGGCGTGATCGATGCACGAAATAAGGTCCAATAAAAACCTATGTCAGTGCGTCCGGTGGCTATTTGTAAACTGCCTACTGGATTAGTGATCGAAAGAATACCAAAGTAGATGGATAAGGTAAATAGGAGCAGTGAACCTGAAGTATAGCTTGGCCCGTAAATCACATACAGTATTTCAAAAGACCCAATAGCAAAAACTAAGTAGAGAGGAAAGTTTAAGTAAGCAAGGTAACGGGTTATGAGAAGATAGGTCGTTTTTTGTTTTTTTGGCTCTTGTTGTAGAGATGCAAGCCAAGGGCTTAGTACATTGGTAATGATAGGGTTGACAACATTAAATAAACGCAAAACTAATTGTTTGGTAAGGCTGTAAAGACCTAATACCTCCATGCCAAGGATCTTACCTATGATAAGTACATCCGTTTCTTTGGAGATAAAATCCAGCAATCGACTACCCATTTGAAATTTACCTATGTCCACGAAGGGTTTTACATCTGACCACCTAAAATGCAGATGTATAGGGTTCTGCTTAAGTCGTAAAAAAAGATAGCACAGGTTAGCAATGAGCGAGGCCAATAGGGCTGAGTATACCAAACTAAACACACCATAGCCTTCAAGTGCAAGGTAAACGGCCAATAACAAGGAGGTTATGTATGCGCTTATCTCGATGAGAGCAATAGGTTTAAATAAGAACTGTTTTTGAAGGTAGGTTTTATGTTGACGGCCGATGGCCAATAAGATAATATTTGCACCTAGGATTGGAAGTATGAGCTCGAGGGCAGGTTCTTCGTAGAAAAGAGCAATCCATGGGCTTGTAGCCCATAAAACCCCAAACAATATCAGGGACAGGAAAATATTTAACCAGTATACACTACTGAGGACTTTATCGGTAGCATGCTGAATATGTAAGATAGCTGCATTTAGGCCAGCGTCTACAAAAAGAAAAGAGAACTCAATGCTAACCAAAGCAACTGCCACTAGTCCAAAATCGTCTTTACTTAGAAAACGAGTTAATAGAGCAATTTGGGCAAGTTGGAAAATTACCTTTCCAACTTTTTCAATGAATGACCATTGGAAGCTGTGTAGGGTTTGGTGTTGGCTAGGTGTATTCAATAGAGCAGTATAACGTGTATTTACTAAAGTAAAGAATTAGGGGGTATAAATAAGTTTAATTCCGGTTTTGGAAACTAGTTGGCAACTAATTCAGCATTAATAATAATTGCTATTTAGTTTCTAAAAGTAAAAATTGACGATTTAATTAGAGGTAAAGTATAGGTGTTATTTAGGTATATGAGCTACACTAGAATATATGAGCTGTATCAAATAGGTAAAACATCCCTTAGTCTAATAATGCTGTTATTCTGCATTCTTCCATCTTACCTGTTTTTAAGTAGTACGGTACATGCAAGATTCATTCCGGCGAGTGTTGACCAAGCTTTGGAATTAGACCCATTCGTTGAACATGTCGAAATTATCAACGAAAAAGTATTGGGGAAAGATAGTTTTATTATCAAAAGAAATGATCTAACGCTTAATGATCTTCAGAATATAATCTTAAGTTATGATCCAAAGAATAATGAACTTTATAGCTATTACATGACGAATGGCTTATTGGAGCGCTATTCTTTAGATGGAGATACTATATCGATACTGAGTATGGATACGCTGTACAATCAAGGAGAGGTATTCAGTGCGTATATGATGATACTTCCCGAAGAGCGTACCATTAGCATGTGGGAAGCAGCTATTGGCCATGTTTTTCAATATTCTTTGGATACAAATGCCCTAGAACGAGTTGATCGATCAAGAGTACGAGATTTTATGTTTGGAGCCGGTACAGTGTACACCGATAGTTTAGGCATTTTTGCCTTTGGAGGATATGGTCTTTGGGAACACAAAAATTTTCTGTTGCAGTATTCATTTGATCTAAAAGAGTGGATTAAAGTAGACACTAAGGGAGATATTCCTTCGAAAAGTGGGGTTAATTATATGTTGCGTTATCCAGATAAACAGACATTGTTGTATAGCAATAATGGCGGGATATCGTCGAGATTTCGAGCTAAGGGATTACATCAAATCAATATGTATACCTATGATCTAACTACGAAAACATGGACTAAACAAGCTAGGCGCATTTTTTCAGATGATGTAAACTTATCCGGTACTAGTTTTAGGCATCAAAAAGCATTTTCAATTGATACCTTGAAAAATTTGGCCCATCTGCGCGATCGCTTGTTTATAGATCTACAGACCTTCGAAATACTAGAATTAAGCAGAGAGTATGTACCTAATAATAATGCTATTACTGCTTTTTATAATGAGGGTAAACAAGAATGGACGTTGGTAGGACGTAAAAGTACGATGGATGCGCGTAATCTCTGGATTATTCCTATTCAACTTAGTAGGGATATGCTACGCCCTTTAAAATCAATGTCAATGATTGAATATGTGATATTTTATGAAACTCCCTTACTATTGGGTGCACTCATTCTAGTAATAGGGCTGATCGTAGGATTAAAAAAAGTGAGCAGATATAGGCGAAAAAATTTTCCAAGCGATCAGGTATATCTTGATATAACCGATGATCATCTAGTAGTGCAAAAAAATGGTGAAACGGTTCTTATGAACGATGAATACATAGAGAAAATTTGGAACATTATTTATCGTCAAAAAAATAAAAATGAACCTGAGATGATGATGATAGATTTTGATGAAGAACTCTTTACCGTCAGTAATTCAACTTCTTATCGCTCAAAGATGAAAGCCAAGCTCTTTGAAGAGGTTAACTTAGGGCTTCAAAGTTTTGTCATTCGTGCCAAAAGGAGTAGCTTGGATAAAAGATATAAGGTCATAGAGATTAATCTGTCCATCATTCAGACGCCATAAATCGGTTTTGAATACCGTAATTTAAAGTCGTATTTTTCTAGACTGTAAAATTTTTATCAATCTAGAGGTTTAGGTGTTGATTCAAATAAGCCATTACGGCGAACCATCAACCCGAAACAGCGAAACAAATTAAGCGGAGCACACGTGGAAATAAAGGTAAATGACCTGACTTCGGTCGACAAAGAAATTACCATCATAGCAAATAGAGAAGATCTTCAGCCTAAATTTGACCAGGCATACAAGGGTATACGTCCGAAAGTTAGTTTGCCTGGTTTCCGGCCAGGTAAGGCACCAATTGGGCTCATTAAGAAAAGATTTGGTCAAGAAATAGAGATCGAAGAGATCAACAAATACATTCAAGAAGTGTTTGAAACCAAAGTGGTTGAGGCGCATGATCCAGTGGGTGAAACTCAAATGATCGATTTTCAATGGGAAAACGATGAATTAGAGGTAACCTTTAAAATCGGCACCAAACCGACGGTGGAATTAGCTGACCTGAGCAAAATTAAGGTTACATCTATGGTACACGATGTAACTGATGCTGAAGTGGATGAGGAAATAGCACGAGCAATAGAACGCGAAGGTAATTGGGAAGAAGTAGATAGCGCCATTGGTTCAGAGTCTAAAATTACCGCAGATGTAAGTTCCTTGGATGAAGAAGGAAATCTGGTTGATGGAGATACCGATACGGATCAAAACATCGATATGCGTCAAGAATCTGCCGCAGGTTTTTTAAAAGCCCTTAAGGGAAAAAAAGCTGGCGATGTGGTTGATATGACTTTAGAGGAAGATGGAGAAACCGATCGCTTTCGTGTCGAAGTAAAAAAAGTTCAAGCCTTGCACAAAGCAGAGATGAATGAAGAGTTTATTGCTAAACAAACCAACAATGAGGCAAAAACTGAGGATGAGTATCGAAGCTTTATTAAGAGTAAGATGCAGGAATATTACGATCAGTCATCCGATGATTTTTTCAAGAATGATGCGGTACAATCAATGGTTGATGCCCATGAATTTGATGTGCCTGAAGCGTTTGTAGCCCAAGTTAAAGAATCCTATGTGGATCGTTTAAAACAGCAATATGGTAACCAATTGCCCGATGGATTTGATGCCGATTCTTATAAAGAAGCTATGAGCGGGCAGGCTAAAACAGAAGCTAAGTGGTATTTTATCAACATGCAGCTGCAGGAAAAGTATGATGATATTGAAATTACCGCTGAAGATATTGATGCTCAATTAGGAATGGAGGCCGCTCGTTACGGGTTAACAGCAGAACAACTCAAAGGGTATTATGCCCAAAACCCAAACATGCTAGAAAGTTTACGAAACACCATTAGAGATAATAAAGTGTTTGAAAAACTTAAAGAGGAAGTGCAAATTAAAGAGTTGAGCAAAGACGACTATAAAGCGTATCAAGAAAAAAAGCAGGAGCAGAAGTAAATCATGATTAAACAGCCTATTTATCAACAACCTATGTATAGTGGAATGAACACCATAGAGGACAATTTGGCTCCAATGGTAATCGAAACAACGTCTAGAGGCGAGCGTGCCTATGATATTTACTCGCGTCTACTTAAAGATCGAATTATCATTTTAGGCTCCCCTATCAATGATGTAGTTGCTAGTTCTATCGTAGCTCAGCTCTTATTTTTAGAATCCGAAGATCCTGAGAAAGACATCAATCTTTATGTGAATAGTCCGGGTGGTGTGGTTTCTGCAGGCTTAGCTATTTATGATACCATGCAGCACATAAAGTGTGATGTGGCTACCACCTGTATGGGCATGGCGGCTAGCATGGGCGCAGTGTTGTTAACAGCAGGAGCAACAGGTAAGCGAAGCTCTTTGCCGCACGCAAGAGTGATGATTCATCAACCACTTGGTGGGGTTCAAGGACAAGCCAGTGATATTGAAATTGAGGCCAAAGAAATTATCCGAATTAAGCAGGAATTGAGCCAAATCATAGCCGATCATTCAGGAAAAAGTTTGGATGAGGTTATTGCTGACTCCGATCGTAATAAATGGATGTCTGCTGACGAAGCCAAAAGCTATGGTCTGGTAGATAATGTAATTAGCCGAGTAGATTCTAAAAAATAAACGTCTTTATGAGCGATAAAGAAAAGAATAACGATATCGTCAATTGTTCGTTTTGTGGGCGTTCTAGCCTGGAAGTGAATAGTATGGTAGCGGGGCCTGGGGTATATGTGTGTGACCGATGCGTTGAGGATGCATCGAGCATAATTAAGAGTGATTTAGCTTCTCTCGCAAAGCGGAGAGAGAAGCCATTTCAACCAATGTTAAAGCCCGTTGAAATCAAAGCAAAACTAGACGAGTATGTTATTGGTCAGGAGTTTGCAAAAAAAACTTTAAGCGTTGCGGTTTATAATCACTATAAACGTATTGGAGCTGAATTTTCGGAGGAAGATGATACTACAATTGAGAAAAGTAACATCGCTTTGTTGGGGCCAACCGGTAGTGGGAAAACCTTATTAGCGCGCACACTAGCTAAGGTAATTGACGTTCCATTTACGATTGCTGATGCAACTGTACTTACAGAGGCTGGGTATGTAGGGGAAGATGTTGAAAGCATTTTGAGTAACTTGTTACAAGCGGCTGACTACGATGTAGAGCGAGCGAAACGTGGAATCGTATATATTGATGAAGTAGATAAAGTTGCTAGAAAAAGTGATAATCCTTCTATTACTCGCGATGTAAGTGGCGAGGGTGTTCAACAGGCATTACTGAAAATATTAGAGGGGACGGTGGCTAATATTCCACCAAAAGGAGGTAGAAAGCATCCTGAGCAAAGCTTCATTCAGCTAGATACTACTAATATTCTATTTATATGTGGTGGTGCTTTTGCGGGTCTTGAGCAAATTATTGCGCGGCGACTTTCCACTTCGGCCATGGGTTTTCACTCTGAAGAACAGGTGAAGTTTGATAAGGATAATCCTGATATTTTCACTCATGTTGAACCCGAAGACTTACAACATTTTGGATTGATACCAGAACTCATCGGTCGCTTACCGGTGATATGTGGACTTCATGAATTATCCGATGTGGCACTTATGGATATTTTGAGTACTCCTAAAAATGCACTAGTTAAGCAATATAAAAAGTTGTTTAGCTTAGAAAATGTAGAGTTGGCCTTTGAAGAGGAGGCTTTAAAAGCAATTGTTAGCAAGGCCAAAACTCGTAAAACGGGTGCACGTGGACTTAGGTCGATCATGGAAAGTTCCATGCTCGATATCATGTTTACTCTTCCGTCTATGAAGCAGGTAAAGCGATGTGTGATTACACGTGAAACCATTGAAAAACAGGCTCCTCCGGTGTATGAGAAACAAAAAGCCTCTGCTTAAATAGAGTTTGCTGTGGATTTTTAGTTTATTTCCGGCTGTTCATTGCATTCATTAAATAGTTAATATGAAGTTATTCGATCGAACAGGCCCTACAAAGTGGATACTTGTGCTGCTACTGGTTTTTCTAGGCCTTGGTTCAGTGGTGTACAATCAGTATTTGATTAATAGAATACTAGAACAAGAAAAATCCAGTGTACAGTTATGGGCTAAAGCACTCGAGTTTAACGCCCACCCTATGCATCAGGAGTCAAGTCGTTTGTTACTTGACGTTATTGATCAGTTAGAGTCCAGGGAAGGTTTACCCGATAGTACGATACAAATGCTGGTCGATGTGGAAAGTATGCGCAGCATGCAGAATTTTGTCACTGATGAATTAATACTGGATTCTAGAGGTAATTTTAAACTTCCAGCGGTGTTAGTTAATGATAATGACCAACCACTTGAATACATTTTACTCAATGAAAATGGGGAATCCGTTGTTGAGTATAGTTTTAGAAATGTACGTAGTTCAAAAATAGAAACAGAAGAAAAAAGAAGAGCATATATACAAGAATTAAAGGCAATGAACCCTCCCATTCCAATTATCATTGGCGAGGGAGAAGAGGCGCTACGTCAGTTTGTATACTATGGTGAAAGTACCGTGGTTCAAGTTCTTCGATATGTGCCTGCCCTTCAAATAGTGGTTATATTCCTACTTTTTTTCATTGGCTACACGAGTTTGGTTAGTATTACGCGGATGGAGCAATCTAATTTATGGGTAGGAATGGCGAAGGAGGCCGCGCACCAATTGGGCACACCTATATCTAGTTTACTTGGTTGGATTCATTTATTCCGAGACGATTTACCCGAGCAGTCAGAACAACATTCACTGTTAAACGAAATAGAAAATGATGTACATCGCTTAAAAGGAGTGGCTGAACGATTTGGTAAAATTGGATCTAAGCCTGAACTTAAGCCTCTCGAGATAGCACCGGTATTGGATGAGGCAATCAAATATATGGAAAGAAGGTTACCCAAAATAGCAGGTGAAGTGAACATTAAAACAGATCTACAAGCTACTGGATTGGTTAAACTAAATCCTGAATTATTGCAATGGGCCGTTGAGAATCTTATGAAAAATGCGATGGATGCTCTACAAATGACCCAAGAATCGATCAATAAGGGTATCACTATAAGAAGCTATACAGGAAATACCGCAATGGTTTTAGAAATTACAGATACTGGTATTGGCATGGATGCAGCGACCAAAAAGAATATATTTAGGCCAGGATTTTCCACTAAAAAAAGGGGTTGGGGGCTAGGTCTTAATCTAACTAAACGAATTGTCGAGGAATATCACGGTGGTGAATTAACTGTCACTAAAAGTGAACCAGGCGTGGGTACCACCATGCAAATTAGACTAAACCTAGTCTAGAGTACGAACACAATACAACGTTAATCGTCTGTGTATCCGTGTTTTTTGGCATGCTCGTATAATTCTGTTTTCAACAAATTTCTACCCCTGTGTAATCGAGAGCGAATGGTGCCAATGGGTACATCCAACATATTGGATATTTCTTCATAGGTAAATCCGTCTACATCACATAACAATACCACTGTTCTGAAATCCTCAGGAAGCTTTGAGAGTGCCTTAGAGAATTGATCATCCATTTTGTCCCGGAAAATCAAATGTTCCAAATCGGTTGTTTCCGTACGTTCTGCTCTTACATTTTCGTAGAAAGCAGCTACTTCCTCGTAATCAACTTCTTGAGGTTTTTTAAGGTTTCTACGATAGTTGTTTATGAATGAATTTTTGAGGATTCGAAATAACCAAGCTTTGGCATTGGTTCCTTTCTCATAGCTTTCAAAAAAGCGAAAAGCCTTTACGATTGTATCCTGTACCAAATCATCCGAGTCGCTCGGGTCGGTGGTGAGTCGAAGCGCGAAATTATACAAAGATTCTAGGTGAGGAAGAATCTCCTCATTAAATGCTTGCTGTTTGTTTAGTTGTCTGTTACTCAAATCGACCTCGTTATCTACTACTAGATACCTCTTTTTTATTACAAGTCTAAATTAATTTACGGCTTTCTTTCTTGACTAAATTGAATGAACTATTTGCCGTTCTTCACCTTACGGTAATGATTTTATTAATTTGAGGTGTCGATTAACTCAAGCGCCCAGAAAAGTAATAACTATCACATCGTATATAGCATGGGTCCAGGCTGCGACACCAAACCCTCGCCAAACATATATTCCGTTAAGAATAACTCCGAATAGAAACCTAAACAAAAAAGAGCTCATGGTAAAGAGGTCACCCATATTCCCTGTATAGTGTACAGCACTGAACAACACTGCGGATAAAAGTATGGCTGAGATGTAGCTAGCCCATGATTTTGCACCAAACCATTTGCTAAAAATCCAAATAAACGCACTCACAAGTAGAACTCTAAAGAAAAGTTCTTCGTATAAACCCGCTCCTAGTGAGAGCGCAAGTTGTTGTATATAAGATAATTGCACAGCTGAACCGGCAGATTGCTCTGCCATTCCGGGTAGTATCCAGCTGGTTAATGTCGAACTAACTAAAGCAACTAATACTGCCCATGCTATCGATTCTACTAAAATAACAATAAAGTAACTTACCCTTAGATCATTTAATTCCCTACGTTTTCGAATTAAAATAAATATTCCTGCTATTAGGACGAGAAGTAGACTTATGTTGAGTGCATCTAACCCAAATAATTGCAACAATTGTTTAAACCACACATCCACACTAATTCGAACCACAACCTCAGTGGTAGGTGCAGTAAGCATAATGAGTACTTCATAGATAATGAACAAAGGAAGTGCGGCTAAAAAGCTATATAAAAGGCCTTTGGTCAACACATGATAGCGATGAATAGGCGATGTATACACTTTCGGTTCCACTAGATTTCCTCCAGTGTAAAGATACGAGCTGTTTTAGGAGGGGGAATCCCATCGATACTTAAGCTAAGATCAGACTTATTATATCCTAGTAATTCATAGGCTTGCTTGGATAATTGTAAGACATTTTCGGTGGTTCTATCATTGATGCGAACATAAATTCCACGACCATTAACTGGATTTTCAACATATACCACTTGTCCTAAGCGGATACTAGCGTGCGCTGCCGTAAGTTCTTCTGGATTGTATAATTCACCGGTAGTGGTAGTATTTGCTTTGTCGGACTCTTTATACACACTTATTGCGACTTGACCGACATCTATGATCGAGGCCGATTTTGTGTATGGGTTCGCATAATTTCTTGAGGGAGGAGCCAGTATAGTTATCTTTTGACCGGGATCTAGTCGGTCGATATTTACGTCAGGATTTAAGAAAGCTAGTTCTTTTCTGCTCATCTGAAAGGTTGTAAGCAAACTATCCAAGGGTAATTTAGGGGGAACGGTGTAGATAAGAAAAGCACCTTGGGGTGCAGACCCTTGTTCGAAATTTGCTGCAACCGGCGCTACACTGTCGACCACTTTTTTTACCGTGAGGCGCTGCCCAACCCGGATAAAATCAGATTCCAGTTCATTTAACGCTTTAAGTTCTACAACACTCATATCATGAGCTCCAGCAATACGAATGAGGTTGTCCCCACTCTTAACAATGTAAAATTCAGTGGTTTCTACATCGGTTGAGCGGATAATAGATGCCCCTGTTTCCATCGCATCGCTTTGTGTTTCACGGGTTAATGTAGACCACTCCCTTGGTATGTAGCGTAAAACCTGCCCAACAGAAAGTGCATTGTCAGACAACTCATTCCATTCTCTTAATTCTTCAATTTCCACATCTAAACTTTTGGATATGCTATAGAGTGTTTCTCCTGCTTTTACTTCATATTGCTGATAGGGTGGTTTCTGCTCTAGCTGAGTCGTTTGCTCTTCTCCACCCTGCTGTGATTGAGCAGCAACTACCTGGACCTGAAACAGACCAAACAAAATACCAGCTAATATGAGTAGTGCGGGTCGCGCCCAGGATTGGGATGTATTAAAGAATGGAACTTTGATCATATGTTTAAGTGGAATAGCGTTCTTGGATTTCGCTAATAGAATCACCCCCGAACTTCTCTAGAAATGCATTTGCAATAACAGGTGCAATTACGCTTTCGGCAACTACAACAGCTCTTGGAAGGGCGCAAACATCGGATCGTTCATAACGTGTTTCGGTTTGCTCTAGGCTATGCATATCAACTGTCTGTAGTGGGTTTAACATGGTAGGAATCGGTTTCATAACCCCTCGAATAATAATGGGTTCGCCGGTTGTCATCCCACCTTCAATACCACCAGATCGGTTAGTACTTCGAGAAAAACGTGTTCCTGTGTGAATTATTTCGTCATGGACTTGGTGTCCCGGTCGGGCCCCTGATTCGAAGCCTAATCCAATTTCCACCCCTTTCATCGCTTGAGTACTTAGTATAGCCTGGGCTAATTTCCCATCGATTTTCCGATCCCAATGGGTATAGCTGCCTAAACCAACCGGCACTCCGGTGATAACAATTTCATAAACGCCCCCTAGTGATGAGCCCGCTTTACGATAGGTTTTAATTTCATTTACCATTTGTTCAGTAAGTTCGTCATCTAAGCAGCGTACTTCTGAGGTATCGGCGGTTTGGTACAGAGATTCAGCACCGCTGATCATAAAGCCGGCGGTTTTTTCTCTGATTTGATCCCAATCAGTGTATCCAGCTGCTCCTATTCTGAGAACATGTCCTCCAATTTCGATGCCGAATTGCTTTAAAAATTGTCGAGCAACAGATCCACAAGCTACCCGCATGCCTGTTTCACGGGCACTAGAACGTTCTATTACAGGTCTAATGTCATCAAAACGATATTTTTGGGCGCCAACCAAGTCAGCGTGCCCTGGGCGGGGTAGGGTTATTTTTTCTATACCCTCAGCCTCCACTTCTTTGTTCATAACCACAGGCCAGCCGGCTTTATCTTTCTCAAATGCTCTATTTTGAATAACCATGGCAATGGGACCACCCATGGTTTTTCCAAATCGAACCCCCGAATCAATTCGTGCTATATCTTTTTCCCAGGCCATCCTTCCACCTCGTCCATATCCTTGTTGGCGGCGTGCTAAATGCTCTGCGATATCAGCTTCTGTTATTTCCAAACCAGCAGGAACTCCCTCAACGATTCCTGTGAGGGTTGGGCCATGTGATTCTCCAGCGGTAAAATATCTAATCATGATTGAGTATGAGTGAAAGGAAAGTTGAGTGTTATGTTGGTATTTTGTAAAAAATAGTGGCTCAGAATCTTATTTGAAAACAGCTCCGATGGCCATTGAGTAGGCATGCGAACAGAGTTGGATATAATAGTAATATTTGGATCTTTATACCGCTCGGGTATGGACTCGTTCAAAAGGCTATTCTTTCTAATGCTAGTGTTCATTTTCCTGAAAATTTTCCTGAAAAATATTAGTTGCTCTTAGGTGGAATACGCTGAAAACTTACTTGAACAATCCCACCCATTCGACTATAGGATTGCCTACTAATATCGAAGCGATACTCCTGAATTACAATACCTAAACCAATACTAGCCCCAGCTAAATCAATAGCCCTACCAGTTTCTGTTTGCTCGTGTTGATAGGGATTATAACCCCATCGCAAATAAGCGTGCTTTCCAATGGTGGCTTCCCCCCCAACTTGCAAGTGACGAAGGGCATGATCGACTGACCGAGGATTTTCCTCTCCTAAAACGGGTAATTCCCATCGGTTTAAGTCATTAAGGGTAAGGGCCATTAAAAAAGGGAAGTTTTCAGGTTTAAAAGATACACCTAAGGCAATGTTTAGAGGTAGTTTTTCTTCTGAATTGAGATAGTTGTTATATACCCACCCTAAGTGTTGAACCGTAACTCCGGCAGCCAGCACCTTTTCCGGATGTGTGTAGACGAGCCCTCCTGAAAATGCAAAAGCAGAAGCATTGTACTGATCTAGTGAGGAATGTAGCCATTGGATGCTAAAGCCACTTCGAACCGTTGGATAAAGACTACGGCTAAGACTTAGTTGAGTCACATAATCACCAGCATTAAAACTACCAAGATCCCCCCCGAATTCGTCGTACCGTCTCATATCTCCATAGCTGGCATATTGTACCCCTGCCGCTACTGTACCTACGCCCTCAATGTTATAGGCATAATGGAGGTTGCTGTAACGAGCATCAGCAAAATAATTGACAAAACTTAAGGATGCTGTTCCGTGGTCACTGGGTGATAAGTAAGCCGCGTTGGCAAAAAAAGTTGAACCGTCAGCATTCCATAGGCCAACATGATCCCCACCCATGCCAGCCATTTGAGCAGATGTGGAAATTCGTAAAAAGCGAAAAATTTCATCTGAAAGTTCTTGCGCTTGTGTATAACTGGGTACCGTCCATCCCAAAGAAAGAAGCAGTAAAAAGGGTAATAATGGGCGACTGATGAAGGTCAAATGCATGGTGGTGAACATGACAATTGGTAAAAATCTTTCGTAATATAACCATTTGAATGGTTAACCGTAGAACCGAATCATGGAAGCAATACGCCAACTAGGGCAATACGCCACTTTACTGTATCACGCCCTTCGATCCATTTTGGAATTTAGCACGTATCGGAAGAATTTATTTCAAGAATTTGTGAAAATAGGGTACGAATCCATTCCAATAATCATGCTTACAGGGGTATTTACTGGAGCAGTGTTGACCTTACAAACAGCTTACCAATTGGATACGGATATTTATCCAGCTTCTATCGTTGGATCCATTGTAGGTCAGTCGATTATAATCGAATTGGCAGCAGTCATTGGCGCTTTAGTATTAGCAGGTAAAGTAGGTGCTAGAATTTCTACAGAATTAGGAACTATGCGGGTGAGTGAGCAGATAGATGCTCTTGAGTCTATGGGATTTAATTCAGTTACTTTTTTAGTCGTTCCGAGAGTTTTATCGGGTATCTTAATGTTTCCAGTGCTTTATGTTGTTGCTGCTGTAATGGGTATTTCTGGAGGTTTGTTAGCGGGTTCATTGGATGGGATTTTACCTGCCGCGGAGTTTATGCAGGGAGCTAGAGAGTTTTTTTTTCCTGAAGATGTGGTTTTTGGTGTGGTGAAGTCCTTTGTGTTTGGATTTGTGATTACCTCTATATCCTCGTTCAAGGGATATTATGCCAGTGGTGGTGCGGAGGGAGTAGGTAACGCCACAACCCAAGCTACCGTATTGAGTTGTATCTATGTATTGCTGTCGGATTTTATGTTAGCAGCTTTGTTACTTTAGGTGCCAACATTAATTGAATGGACATTCTCGAAAAAGGATGATTGAATGGATAAGTAAATAGCGATGATTGAAATAAAAAATTTATCAAAGTCTTTTGGAAAAAATCTTGTGTGGGAAAACGTGAGTTTTAACATCCCAGATGGAGAGACTCTAGCTATTATAGGAAAGTCTGGCTGTGGAAAATCAGTGCTACTAAAACACCTAAACGCTTTACTATACCCAGATCAGGGTGAGGTTGTTATTGATGGTCATAAGCTATTCGAACTGAGCTATTCTGAGCTACGAAAAATTCGTCAGAAGTTCGGCATCTTGTTTCAAGGTGGGGCACTTTTTGACTCCATTAATACCTTTGAAAATGTGGCCTTTCCGCTCCGTTATTTCACCGATTTAGAGGAACCTGAAATACGGAAAAAAGTAGAAAAAGCGTTAGAAATGGTCAATTTAGTTGGCTCAGGAGATAAGCCAACATCTGCTCTATCTGGAGGAATGAGAAAAAGAGTGGGTCTTGCTCGAGCCATTATTTTAGAGCCAGAGTATGTGCTGTATGATGAACCCACTTCAGGCTTAGATCCTCAGACTTCCGAGGAGATTAATGATTTAATTGTCTACATGTCGGAACATTTGGAGATTACCTCTATCGTAATTACCCATGACATGCATAGCGTTTTACAGATAGCAGAAAAGGTGGCATTTTTAGATCAAAAAAAATTAAGCTGGTATGGAACGGTCGAAGAGATGAGAAGCAGTACGGATAGTTCCTTATTGGATTTCATTAAGGCAAGTGAATACCAGATTTAGTTTATGTATTTTTAGATTCGATTAAACGAAAGATGATCGAACGAAGCAGCTAGGTCTCTCTGTTTAGTTATTAGCTGTTTTAGTATAATCCCAGTTTAATTAACAACTGTCCATAAAAGGTAACGAGTTCAAAAAAAAAGCATTATCGTGGCAAAATTTAGTAATGAATTGAAAATTGGATTAGTGGTACTTTTTGCCATAATCATTGGGTATATGGGATTTAGGATTATGAAAGATGAGCCCATTTTTTCTCAAGTTAACGTCTTGTATACCAAATTTGATACGGTTGAGGGCTTGATAAGAGGGAGTAATGTTTATTTAAATGGGTTTAAGATTGGGACGGTTCGTGAGATGCAATACTTGGTTCAAGAAGACAGCGCCTTAATTACATTGAATATTACAGAGAATATTTTGTTACCTAAAGGCTCTATGGCACAGTTAGCATCACCAGATTTTCTAGGCTCGTCAACCATCCGGATTATTAAATCAAATTCCTCGGAGTCGTTGGAATGGGGCTCATATTTGAAGGGTATTCAAAAAGAAGGTCTCTTAAACACATTCACAGATAGAGGTACTGCGATTAGTGACTCAGTTGCAGTGACGATTACCTTGCTCAATGAAAAATTAAGAGCACTAGACTTTTTAAATCAACAATCATCCAATGATATTGGTAGTGCTCTGTCCAATGTGAAACAAACAAGCGATTATTTACTCGAGGCTTTTACATCCAATAGCGATGAATTGAACGATATGATTGGTTCGGCCAAACGGAGTCTTGAAACCATTGAAGATATAAGTGATAGTTCAAGAGCTTCCATTGAGCAAAGCATTAAAAACCTCGAATTATTGAGTGTAGAAATGAATCAATTAACCAAAGAACTTTCTGCAACATCAACCACACTGAATTCGGTACTGGAAAAAATGGATCGAGGGGAAGGTAGTTTGGGATTACTTTTAAATGATCCATCACTGTATGAAAATGTGGATTCGCTATCCTATAATTTGAATGAGTTGATCAAGGGAATTAAAGAGGATCCAAAGCGATATTTAAAACATTTGCGTTTACTCGAGTTGTTTTAAGTTTAATCCTTTGTAAAGCTGTTTGGTTTTACTTTTAATTGCCACGGTATTGGCGTATATTTGCCACCTTGCTACTGTATTTTTTAACTGATATATAGCATTATAACCAACCAACGGTTGGTGAAAACATCAATTTAATTGTTCAACAAAGAGGAAACCTGTCATGGGTGTAATGACGAAATTTAGAGATAACACCGGTGTTATCTTATGGATTCTAATAGGATCTTTTGGACTTCTATGGGTAGTTATGGACGTATTCGATCCGAATGCCTTGATGATGGGGCCTAGATCCCTTGGTTCCGTTAACGGAGAACCCATTAGCTACGAGGAGTATAATAGTCGAGTACAATACTATTCGAATGCTTATAGCCAGCAAACTGGACAAAGTATGAACCCAGAACTTAGGGCGGCGTACGAATCGCAGGTCTGGGAAGAAATCGTTAGCGCCAAGTTATTAGAACAAAAAATGGATGAACTTGGAATTACGGTCACCGATGACGAATTGTTAGATATGGTATATGGAGAAAATCCAGATCCCTTAATTCGCCAATATTTCCAGCGTGAAGATGGGACTATTGATCGATTTATGGTTCAGAACGTACTATCGGATGAACAATATTCACAAGAAGCAATCGCCATTGAGCTGCAATTGCGACAAAAACGACGTCAAGAAAAGCTCAGCAATTACATTACTTCTGGTCTCCAGGTTACTAAGGCCGAAATAGAGCGTGAATTTGTTCGGCGTAACACATTTGCAGAATTAGAGTACTTGCGATTCCCATATAGTGATGTAGATGAAAGTACAATTCAAGTTTCAGATGCTGAATTACGCTCGTACTATAATGCCAATAAGGAGTTATATACACAGGAAAAATCCTATCGCGCTAACTTTGTTCGATTCAGTATTTTACCCACTACTGAGGACTCTGCAATAATTCGCGATGAGCTAGAAAATTTACGGGTCGATTTCGCAACCGCTGAAAACGATTCGGTATTCTTGGTTTTGCAGCAATCCAGTACCCCCTATAACGGGGTTTCTGTGGATAAAGATGAACTCAGGGAAGAGTATGAAGCTGTTTTATCGGTAGCAGAAGGCGAGGTTACCGATGTGCTTGATTTAGGTACTTCTGCTGCTATTATTAAAAATATTAGTGAAGATAGAAAAACGATTCAGTTTGCAGTCATGTCTCGAATATATGAAGCCCTTCCTGCGACATTGAACGAAGCGGGTGAAAAAGCGGATGAATTTCAGTATTACGCTGAGGATAATGATTTCATTGAGGAAGCCAATACAGCAGAACTTACCGTTGGAAGTATATTTGCCACGGATGGGAATACTTTTATTTCTGGCTTAGGTAATTCTCAACAAGTGTTAGATTTCTTGTCGCGCTCCGAGGTAGGGGATATTTCAGCACCTATCGAGCTGAGTAATGAACTCGTTGTTATGCAATTAAGTGAAGTTACTGAAGAAGGGTATCGACCACTTGAAGAAGTACGTTCCCAAGTAGAGGCAGCAGTGCGTACTGAAAAACGCAAAGAAGTGCTGCAAGCGCAGATTCAAGAATGGCTCACACAGCATAACGATTTGCCTTCATTGAGTGATGCCACTGGTAAAAGTATAGAGACCGTAGATAATGTGTCAACCAATAGTACGGTTTTACGTGGTGCCGGTAGAGAGCCAGAAGTGATTGGCTATGCATTTGGTATGGAAGTGAACGAACGTTCTGGGCCAGTTGCAGGTGAAAGTGCTATATATGTACTGCATGTAACCAACAAGACCACCCCTAACTTGGCTACCACAAATCCCGATACTTTTGAAAATATTCGTCAGCAACTCGAGCAAGAACTTAATAACGAATATCTAAGTGTATGGATTTCGCAATTAAAGGCCGAAGCTGACATCATCGATAATCGATCTGTACTCTTGCAATAAATTCTGAATTATGTTTAAAAAGAGGGATGAGGACTAGGTTTTCATCCCTTTTTTTTACCAATCAATATGACAAAGAAAAGGAATATACCATCGCAGGAAGAATCGCGAGAAAGAGATTCCTTTTTTATGCAACAGGCACTTGATTTAGCCCTAAAAGGAAGAGGTAGAGTCTCACCCAACCCTTTGGTAGGATGTGTTATTGTAGATGCACATGGGCATCGTATTGGCGCTGGATATCATAAAAAATATGGCAATGCGCACGCCGAAGTTGAAGCAATACGGTCAGTCGAGGATACCGAAGCGTTAAAGGATGCAACGGTATATGTTACTTTGGAACCTTGTTCACATCATGGTAAAACACCACCATGTGCGGATTTACTTGCTACCCTACCAATAAAGCGGGTGGTTATAGCGCAGAAAGATCCAAATCCATTAGTCAATGGAAGCGGCATTGAAAAATTACAAGCTAATGATATAGAGGTTAGTTTAGGCGTACTTGAGCAAGAGGCAGAACAGGTGAATGAGTTTTTTAATCATGCTCAACGGTTTGGGCGGCCATTTGTGACTTTAAAAATGGCTCAAACGGTGGATGGATATTTGGCGGCTGCCGATGGAGATTCGCAATGGATAACAAGTAAAGCCGCTAGAACCAAAGTGCATGAGTGGCGCTCTCACTATGATGCTGTTTTGATCGGTAGACAAACAGCCATGGCCGATAACCCAGAACTAACTGTTCGTCATGTACGTGGCCGTCAGCCTATGCGCGTAGTGTTAGATGGTCCCTATACGTTACCTCGAGAACTTCATCTTTTCTCTGACAAACATGAATCAAAAACAACGATTATTACTTGGAATAAAGAAGCTTCCTCGGACGATGTAGATCCAATGATCAAACTTATGAAGCATAATTATTTTAGGGGAAAAGTCATTCAGGTGTCTAATAAAGGGGGGCATGTAGATTTGCGCGAAGCTATTTCAGCTCTTGGTAGCTTAGGGGTACAATCCATTTTGGTAGAAGCAGGTCAACAGCTCGGTTCGGCGCTTTTACGTGAAGGTTTGGTTGATAAGGTGGAATTGTTTCTGGCTCCTAAATTGTTAGGTAATGGTACTCGATCCATAATGGATATAGGAATATTTGCTATGCGTGACATATGTACACTCAAAGAGGTCACATGGCAGCAAATAGGTGATGATATGCTCTTAACCGGATATATTTAGCTCTCCAATATATAAGGTATGTTCCATAAAAGCTGTACAACTTGGTGAGTACCAACAGGACATAAACCATCAAACCAACTAAAAATTACTACTATGTTTACTGGAATAATTGAAGAAATGGGACGAGTTAGTGCTGTTCATGCCATCCCAAATGGTGGTCAAGAGACTAAAATAGCGTGTTCGTTTGCCGGTACTTGTCATATTGATGAAAGTATTTCCATTAACGGTGCATGCCACACTGTAGTAGCCTTCGATGATCATAGTTTCACGGTACAAAGCATAGAAGAGACCTTGAGAAAGACTACTATTTCTGACTTGAAAACAGATATGCTAGTGAATTTAGAGCGCTCAATGACTTTACAAAAAGGTATAGAAGGTCATTTGGTTCAAGGACATGTAGACACTGTTGCAAAGATTTTACGGATTACACCCGAAGAGACTGGCTGGCTTATAGATATTGCTCTTGATAAAGAATTCCAAGATATGATAGTGGGTCGAGGTAGTATTACGGTGGATGGTATTAGTTTAACGGTTGCGGAAGACCTGGTTCATTCGTTTCGGGTAGCAATTATCCCTTACACTTGGGAACACACGAATCTAGCTACCAAAAAAGAAGGGGATGGCGTCAATTTAGAATTTGATGTTATAGGTAAGTACGTAGTGAAGTATCTAGCCAAAATGAACAAGAAGTAGCGACACTTATTCAATAGGAAGATTTTCCTTCTTAAAGGAATTAAAAACTAGTACTGCCAGGAAATCCACCCCTACTCGATCGACCAGAACGTCCTGTTGGTGATGAGCTTCGTTCTAAGTTTTTGAGAACCGGTAATTTTTGAAATAGGGACTGAATTTGAGAGTTGTTTACACTTAAGCGAAAGAAGTAGTATTGATAATTTCCAAATGGATTAATTTGAAAAGATAAATCCCAACACTCCAAGTTTCGGTTCAATGAAAATTGGGAGGGAGTCAGTTCTTTTTGAATAAAATCATAGCCAAGTGTGGTACCAAATCGCCATTTCGGTGTTAAATTAAAGCTGATACTTTGGGCATTTAACGTAGCAGATTCTAATGGATCGTTGTTGTGCCTATATCTCCACGAATAACTGAAGTTCAGGTTGAAACTCCAAGGAGAATTAAACGGAACTACTGGTTGCTCACCAAAGGCTGCATCAACCGGATTGAAATATCCTTGTGCAAAAGGATCATACTGTTTTCGGTACTTGGGAGTAATGGGCTCTATTCCGTTTCCTCCTCCTCTAAAACTGGTGCTAGCGGTAAACCGAAAACTTTCCATTTGGGCTAATTTAGTACCTGTTCCTAGATATAGTTGATCGTAATATCTACCAAGTGAATCTCTTTGATAAAATGAAAAACTGGCGCGAACGTTTAAGCGTACACCTTTCAAGCTACTGGAACTAAGAGAAGCACTAAGCGGACTTAATTGTAAGCTGTCAGCTGCAAAATTATAGGATGTATTCAAGGATAAATTATCAATAAGCTTAATTTTTCGCTCACTAACTTCCCCGGTGGTATCTCTTTTAACAAGCTTTGTTTCAAGAATATTTTGAATACTAATACTCATAGCTCTCTGTTCTCCAGCCGAAGGCCCCCGGTAGATTTCATTGTCAAAAATACTATAGCGCTGTGTATTTCCGAGCGTGTCGGAAATAACCTCTTTGAAATAACCCCATTTTGGGTCGCTAAAATCGGGACGGTACCCAAAACTAATGGAGGGACGAAAGGTATGTCGTAGTCCTTCAAAGTTTCCAATTTTCCGGGTAGATGTACCATATAATGTGGTAGAAAAACTGAGCGAACCTGAAAAATCACGCCCTGCCACAAATCCTTGATTTTTTTGCTCTATGACTTGGTTTGCCTGCTCATCGAATCGCTTAAGAGTGGAGCTGGGATACCAAAATTCATTTATTTGTACACCCACCGAGGAATTGATATAAGGAGAGTCTAAAATCTTCCCCACTGTTATATTGGCACTTTGTTTTAAGCCCAACTGTATGTAATCATTATTCCCTGTTGCTTCGCGGTAATTGCTAGGCGATAGGAAGGCATCTAGAAATCCAATGGTTGCGCTATCCGCATCGGTTGGCCGGTAGTCAAAATTACTATCGAAGCTGTTATTGTATCGTAGAGTTATACTCTCATACCATTTTGGATTATTTCCCGATCCAGATTGGAATGGGTTAAGTGTTTTTGTTGAAAAGGTAAAGCCTGGCCCGTCTAAACTGGTCGAATTGTTGAAAAAATTCTGTACCATACTTGCGTTGGTGCTAAAGGTAAATAACCCTTCAGGGTCACGATAGTTATACGCTATTCTGGAGGTAGAACTGGTCTTTGCACGGTCTTCAATATCGAAGGAGTTTTGAGAAAAGAAGTCTGCTGTTCGCAAGTTAACATTAGCCGAAATACTGGCATAGGGGGAAATAGTTTGGCGATGTCGGATTCCTAGTGACTTATTAATTTGGGTGCTAAAATCTGGATCGGTTGGTTCCAAGCCTTGGTCTCTGGAGTAGCCAAGGGTAATAGCCCCATTAAATCGGTCTCCAACTCGATACTGTGTGGAATTATTGGCATAGTACGTGCCCGAAGTAAAGACATCGGCACTTAGGGTGGTGGTGACATAATCATTGATGTATTGAAACCAACCCAAATTATGCAAGCCAATACCTTTGGAAGCTTGGGCATCGAATACATAGGTCGGGGTCAATAGGCCAGAGCGTTTTTTATCCATTTGTGCTGGGACATACCCGAATGGCAACACAAATGGATACGGAATGTCTAGAACGTAGAGTCGGGCATTAGTAAAAAATATTTCTTCCTCATCTACCACCTTCATTTGTTTGGCTTCTAAATAGTAGTACAAATAATCTGGTGGACAAGTAGAGTACAGACCATCCTGAATGAATACGTCAGATTCATTTACATTTTTAATTTTAGATCCGATGAGTAGGCCATCGCTGACGCTAATCTGTGCATCTTCAAATTTTCCGCGACTACTTTTATAGTTAAAAAGAATTCGGGTACTTTTTATTTCGTCCTCCCCCATACGTAACACAGGCATTCCAAGGCTGTCTTGTACACCTGAAGCCCTAGCTTCTACTGTAGTAGAGTCTAAATTCATGGTAATTTGCCCGGATACCAATGTCCCAGAGGTATGAGCAATTTTTGCCATTCCAAATAAAAAAGCTTTACGGCCATTACCTAATCGAACAATCAGTGAATCGTTCGCTTGAAATTTTACGGCATTTTCGGTGCTTCCTCCTTGTACGGATCCCTCGGACGTACTCATATTTAATTCAGTGAACGTATTCGAGGATGTAGCGGTGGATCCATCATCCTGACGCTCTAAATTTCGCATTTGGCCATAGCCATCTTGAATCCCTAATAACAGGAATGCGAAGAGTACACAAATAATGGTTCTATTTCGCTTAACAAGCAGTTGCACGTGGCTCCTAGTAATTAATCTCAGAGACAGTTTGGGGTACTTGAGCCCGAAGAAAAGCTACGCTATAACGCCGCATTAGCGTAAAATTAACCAAACGAATCAAAGGCTAATCCAGCAGCCCCAAGTAGTGAGCTATCATTACCCAAATCTTCGTAAATAATCTCAAAGCCCTCTTGAAAAGGGGGCATCATGTGCTTTTTAACAATGTCTCTTGCGGGTTGAAAAAGCCATTCGCCAGCCTTAGAAACTCCACCACTGAGCACATAGGTTCTAATATCCATCATATGGGTATAATTGATGATGGCGTATCCAAGTCGCTGACCAGCTTTCGCTAGGATTTCGATGGCAAGATCGTTGCCCGCATTGGCGGCCTGGGTTAAATCAACCGGCTCAAGTTTGTCAAAATCCTTGCTAAATTTCTGATAGAGTGAATTGTTTGGGTGTTGGGTAATCATATCCATAGCAAAACGACTTAAAAAGCGCTGCCCGAGGTAGGCTTCAATGGTGCCCCGTGTAACACTGTTTGAAAGGGGTCCATGATAATCCAAGATAATGTGACCTAATTCGCCTGCCATACCTTTAGAACCTTTGAACAGTTGTCGGTTAATGATGATCCCACCGCCTACTCCTGTACCAAGAGTAAGCATAATGAAGTTATCATGGCCTTTACCGGCACCAAAGTGTAGGGAGCCAAGCGCAGCAATATTTGCATCATTTTCAATTTTACAAGGTAATTGTGTCCGGGAACTTACTTCCTTAGCCGCATTGACGCCATCCAAAAAAGGTAGATTGGGGGGATAATGAACTGTGGTTTGATCCAAGCTAACCATTCCAGGTAGCCCCATACCGATACCTACTACCTCATCTTTTTTGGATAGTTCCATTACTACCCCAGCAATACGATCGAGCAGGTGTTCTTTACCTAACTCAGCATGTGTGGGAGTTGAGCTTTGTTCTATAATGCCGAGATCCTGATCTACAACGGCTGCTTTAATATTGGTTCCACCTAGGTCAATTGCTATAGCTTTCATAAGTGCAAATTCTACGAATGATTACTCTTCTTTTTTAATTTTGTACACCTTTTCCCCTGGTTTCTTCATCCCATATTCTTCTCGAGCAATTTTTTCAATAAGATCAGGGTTGTTTTCAAGTTTTTGAATGCCCTGCTCTAAAGTTTCAGACTCGCTTTTTAGCTCTTCGGTTTTTTGAATGAGTTCTTTTTTTTGCTGACCTAAATCCCAGCGTGTTTTAAGGCTGTAGGCATCGACAAATAAAAACCAAATCACTAAAACCAGCCCCAAAAGGCCTAGCAGGATTTTTTTATTCCATCTCAGTGGATTAAAAAGTTCGACATTCATAGGGTAACATGATGATGATTCATCGAATAAAATACATCATTTTATGGTTTAAACACATAAAAAAACCCCGTCCGGTTTCAAGCGAACGGGGTTGGTCAAGAGAGAGTCAATTTGTTCTGTAAAATTCAACAATGCGTTTAATGCAATTGTTGTTTTCGAAGCATTGTTGCATTTAATACTTTCGAATATCCTAGAACAAATGAAAGTGAACCGGGTGGGACTCGAACCCACGACCCACGGCTTAAAAGGCAGTTGCTCTACCAACTGAGCTACCGGTTCAACCACAGACTCCAAATATACGACCTTTTATAGCTTTTTTTCAAAAAAAAGGAAAAAAAGAGTGTAATAATTTATACACCTACATTGGGTGAAGTGGCTAGGCTAGGTTTAAAGGTTGGTATTAGTTGGTGATTTTTTTTTCTAAGTGCTTGGAATACCGTACTATTGGTAGGTACAAATTGTAGGAATCCGATGATTAGGTTCAAATAAATGGCTAGTATTTTTAGTAAAATCATAGCAGGTGAAATACCCTGCCATAAGGTGGCAGAAAGCGCCGATTATTTTGCGTTTTTAGATATACGACCAGTATCCAAAGGTCACACTCTAGTTGTTCCAAAAGATGAGGTAGATTATGTGTTCGATTTGGATAATCACACGTATCTGGGACTTATGGAATTTGCTAAAAAGGTTGCTAAGGCCATGGATCAGGCGCTAAAACCCATTCGAGTGGGTATGACGGTAGAGGGACTTGAAGTGCCCCACGCCCATGTTCATTTGATTCCTATGTACGCTGAGGGAGGCCCTTTCCGTTTGGGGGGTTCTATTGAACTCAAGAGTGACGAAATGCGCCATATTGCCGAACATATTGCTAAACATCTACATCCATGAAGCTACTTATTATCCACGGACCAAATCTAAACCTCTTAGGTACTCGAGATCCGGATACCTATGGTTCAATGACCTTAGATCAATTGAATACGTATATCCAGGCATCTTTTACAGAACATTCCATAAATTTTTTTCAGTCAAATGTAGAAGGTGATTTGATCAATCGAATACAAGAAGTGCTCACCGATGGTACAGAGGGGCTAGTGGTAAACTTGGGTGGTTATACCCACACATCGGTAGCTTTGAGAGATGCTTTAGATCCTATTTCCATACCCAAGGTTGAAGTACATCTTTCCAATATTCACGCCCGAGAAAAATTTCGTGAAAATTCGGTAACGGGCGCGGTAATGAATGGAATTATTACAGGCTTCGGGGCCGACAGTTACTTGTTAGGAATACGAGCAATAGAAGGTATCTACGCTAAATAAGGTAGAGTTGAAACCACTTAAACATTTATTATCTGATACATTGGTCTATGGCATTAGCGCTGTCATTGCCCGATTTGTCAATTATTTATTGGTACCTTTTCATACAGGGCTATTCAATCCTGATGCATACGGCGTAGTGGGTCTTGTTTATGCTGCCATAGGGTTACTTCAGGTGCTTTTTACTTTTGGGATGGAATCCTCCTACCTTCGCTATGGTAAAGATCGTGAACAGGTTGCTCATTTATTTTCCACTATACAGCGAGCCTTATTAGCCATTGGCCTGTTAATCAGCCTTATACTCTTACTTTTTCAGGCTCCACTTTCTGGTTTGCTCTCACTACCAACCAATGCCTCTGGTGAGGGCCTTATTTACCTGCTAATGATAGGTATTCTTCTGGTTGATGCATTAGCCATAGTCCCTTTTGCAGAATTGAGACTGTCCAAACGGGCCTATTCATTTGCATGGCTAAAAATGGGACATGTGGCCATAAATGTGGGGTTAAATGGGTATCTAATCTTGGTTTTAGATTGGGGGATTGAAGCAATATTTATGGCTAATTTTCTAGCATCTTCCGCTGCGCTACTAGGAGTATTTGGACTGACCAGATCACTCTGGAGTGGTTCATGGTCCAGTGATATGCTACGAAAAATGGTTCAATTTGGGTGGCCATTCATCCCCGCTGGTTTAGCGCATGTGGTTAATGAAACCTTGGATCGATTCTTTTTAAAAAGTTTAAGCAGCGAACAGATCTATGCTATCTATGGGTTGGAGTGGAGTGCAGATCATATAGTGGGTGTATATAATGCCTGTTATAAATTGGCTGTTTTTATGTTATTACTCGTACAAATGTATCGAATGGCTTGGCAACCTTTTTTCATGAGACAAAGTGACGAACCTAACGCACCCGTTATTTTTGGTCAGGCCTTCCGTTATTTTAATATAGCCGCCGCTGCCGTATTTTTAGGAGTAGGCCTATTTGTTGAGTCAATTGTTGCAATTCCAGTTCCCTTTTTGAACACAACTCTAATCGATCAGGCGTATTGGTCGGGCCTAAGTATTGTGCCATGGCTGCTATTGGCCTATTGGTTCCAAGGCTGGTACGTAAATTTTTCAGCGGGTATATTTATTCAAGAGAAAACCAAAAACTTGGCACAAATCACTGGATTGGGCGCTTTAATCACAGTGATCGTGAATGTTGCACTTATTCCTGTGCTAGGTATGACTGGAGCGGCCATCGCCACCGTGCTTAGCTATGGAACCATGGCAGTTGTTCTCCATAAGGTTGCACAGCAAGCCATGCAAGTTCCCTTTGGACTAGTACGTGCGTTTGGAGCTATGCTCATTGCGGCCGGTGCTGTTTGGAGTGCCGAGCTTGTTCAAATCATGGTTGGATGGTCTGCTGAAATGGTAGGACTACTGTTATTAGTTCTGTCGATGATCTTAATCGTACCACTACAGCTATGGAACAGCGTTGGTAAAAGCTCATAAACCATGTAAATAAAGACCCAAAAAAAATCCCGCAACGAAACGAAGCGGGATTTAAAAGCAAGTAGTGAGAACCTTTGTCCTCGTTATTTATTGTTCATAAGTGCTTTAAAGTCGTCAAGTGTGCCGCGAACGGCTTTAGCCGACTCCTGTAAAAGTTCGCTTTCTTTTTGGGTTAATTCAACCTCAATTACTTCTTTTATACCACCTTTTCCAAGTTTGACTGGAACTCCAATATACAGATCGTCAATTCCGTATTCTCCATCTATGTGAGCACAGACAGGAAAAATTCTATTTTGATCCAACAATATCGCCTCAACCATTTGAGCGGCTGCGGCACCTGGAGCATACCATGCCGAGGTTCCCATGAGTCCGACAATTTCGCCACCACCCTTTTTAGCACGATCAACAATTTCATCTAGTCGATCTTCAGTAATAAAATGAGTAATAGGCATTCCTGATAAGGTAGTGAACCTAGGTAATGGAACCATAGTGTCACCATGCCCACCCATTAATAGGGCTTGAATATCTTTTGGTGAAACATCTAATTCATCGGCGATGAAGGCTCGATATCGAGCAGTATCCAAAATACCAGCCATTCCCATGACTTTTTCATAAGGAAGCCCTGATGCATCTTTGGCCACTTGAACCATTACATCTAATGGATTAGAAACAATAATAAGAATGGTATCAGGAGAGTACTTCACTAGTTCTGTTGTAACACTGCGAACTATATTGGCATTAATTTCCAATAAATCGTCACGACTCATCCCAGGTCTTCTCGGCACTCCTGCGGTAATTACGCACACATCGGAACCCGCCGTATCAGCATAGTCTGTAGTACCTTTAACTCTTGTGTCAAATAGGTGAATGGGCGATGCTTCCCATTGGTCTAATGCGCGTCCTTTGGAAGGATAAAAGGTTTTATCGTCTTGTTTTCGCTCTAAATCTAAAGCGATAACTTCTTTTGCAAAATCTCTTTGTGCAACGCTAAGTGCTACAGTAGATCCAACATTTCCTCCGGCTCCGACAACGGTTACTTTCATGACTATGGGTGATATTTTAAATTTTTGTTTGGTTTTTTTATCAGTCTGTTCATTTGAATTAAAATAAGAATTTTATTCACCTATAGCTGAAAAATTAGCTATTAAGCCTGAGTGAACTGGAACCAGAAACTCAAGCTTCTCAAAAAATGATTAGCTACGTCGGGAGTCCTGCCCCCACATAAGTTTTTTGCGGAGCGTGTCAAAATAGCTGTGATTGTTCAGGTGTACGAGGGGAATTCGGGAAGAGGATTTTTTTATACGGATGGAAAAAGGGTATTCGGATACGGGTTGAACCACTCCGTCGCAGGAAAAAATTACGGAAGGATCGGACTCGGGGATAGAAATTCGAAGCTCCTTGTCTGAAGACAACACCAAAGGACGTGTTGTTAAGGTATGTGGGTTAACAGGAGTGACGACAAGCACGCCGGAGCCAGGCATAACGATGGGCCCCCCAGCCGATAGATTATAGGCGGTCGACCCGGTTGGGGAGGCTACTATGAGGCCGTCAGACCAGTAGGTGTTTATGAGGTCTCCATCATATTCAGCGTCTATATTAATCATAGAGCTTGAATCGCGGCGAGTAAACAGGCACTCGTTTAAGGCATAATAAAGCTGGCCTTTTTGATCGGTTGCTTGTAGAAAATGTCGGTAGTCTAACGTGTAATTTTCCTCGATAAGCGCGTCCAAAGCGGAATGCATTTCCTCAATGGAAACATCGTTCATGAATCCTAGGCGACCACTGTTTATCCCTAGAATCGGTTTTTCGAGTCCCCGTGCGAGTCGGGCAGCGTAGAGTAAGGTTCCGTCACCACCAATTACTATAAGTAGGTCCGAAGCTTCTATTGCAGCGATATCCCCTTGGCAAAAATGGAGTCCATCGGTTTCAATCACGTTCAGAGACTCTGCCGTCTGTTCATCGATATAGCAATGAACTTCCTTATCTTGTGCCCATACCAATGTTTGTTGTAGTACTTGCTGTACTTCGTACTTTTTTGGATTGGTAATTAGCGCGCATTTCATGGTTATTTACTTCCTTTTAGTCCTTTCAATCCAGTGGCAGCTTTGTCGCTTAGAAGGTTGGTGTCGTACTGTAGTATTCGCCCATTTTTTTGTTGGTGCACGGTAATGGCCGTTTCAATAAGTTGATCCAATAAATCGGTAAAGCTGAGCTTAGAATGCTCCCAAAGATAGTAGGAAAAAGACCCTGGAATGGTGTTGATCTCATTGAAGTACACTTTTTCAGTGTCTTTTTGGACCAAGTAGTCAATTCGCGCTACTCCAGCTGCCTGAAATACTCTAAATATTTGTTCTGATAATGATCGTATTTCTTGGCTTAGTTCGTCAGAGATATCTGCAGGAATTATTCGATCAGCAGAAGCCATGCCTTTATCAGCGGATCCACCTCGTTGATATTTATCGGCAAATGAGAGCGCTTCACCACTGCCAATAGGTCGTTCACATACGCTGGAAATACAGGATTCAGGGGTGCCTAACACCGCACAATTAATTTCAATCAAGGGAGCAATAGCCTCTTCTATGAGTATTTGAGCATCGTACCTAAACGCGGTTTCTACCGCTTTAATTAAGGCTGATTGGGTGTCTACTTTTTTTACTCCAATGCTACTTCCCAGCGATGAGGGTTTCACAATCACCGGATATCCAAGTTGTTCTACTTCTTCTAGAATGGTGGCATGGTGACGATCCCAATCCTCTTCATAAAAGTTTAGAGAAGAGGTAACAGGTATGCGGTTCGCTTCGCATAGCTGCTTGGCTTTAACCTTGTCCATGCCCAAAGAGGAGGCTAATACCCCGCTTCCAGTGTAGGGAAGGTTAAATTGTTCACAAATCCCCTGAAATGAACCATTCTCACCGGCCCCGCCATGAAAAGCGACCACAACCGCATAGATAGCTTGCTGTACCTGCTTGGAAAACAGTCCTTTCTTGGGATGTTCTAACACCACACGTCCCAGTTGATCTCGGTTAAAATAGCAAGGATTGGCTTGCTGGATAAGGGCGTCTAGATCGCCGTACTGTTCTAGTTCTTTAAGAATATCTCCAGTGAGCCATTGCCCTGATTTACTTATGTAAAGGGGAAGTATGGTATATTTGGAATCGGAAAGTGCGCTCATCACTTGCATGGCGGTGAGTACCGAAACTTCGTGTTCGGGTGAAACTCCGCCAAAAGCAACGACTAAATTGGGTGCCTGCTCTGTCATAAAAGCAAAATTAAGAATCTAATTGGTCATAACATTCTACTAAATAATGAGTGGAAAATAGCAGATGTTGCGGTCAATTGTTACTATTGTACTGGAACAAAAATAAGCTGTGTAATTGAAGACGGAGGACCAAGGGATGGAAAGAATAAATACTGGGGTAATTCGAAGTCTCCAAGAATGTGAGATAACAATAGCCTCGCGACCAAAAATGCCGTGGCCAGACCAGGTTGTGATGGTAGAACCTGAATTTTTTGATGTGGAATATGTGATTAACCCTCACATGGAGTCGATGATTGGTTGCGTGGATAAAAACCAAGCTTGGCTTGAATGGTCTGGGGTGAAGGCTCAATTTGAAGAATGGGGGCTTTATGTCCACCCTTTAAAAGGAATGGAAGGATTGCCGGATTTAGTTTTTTGTGCGAATCAAAGCTTTCCACTCTGGGATAAAGAGACGGGCGCGTCCTTCCTTATGGGAGCTATGCGTAGCCCAATGCGTCGCTCTGAAGTGCCGTACCTTCATCAGGTTCTAGCGCATAAAGGATACCCTGTCCATTCTATATTTCCTGTTAACCAACGGAACGAAGAAAGCCAAAAAACGATAAGCCAACAGCCATTAAATGCAGCGAAAAAAATGGTTGAAATGGATAAGATACCACTATTTTTTGAGGGAATGGGCGACGTTCAGTGGCATCCAGAACGTTCTCTTATATGGGCAGGTCATGGTTTCAGAACCAGCATGCCCGCACTAGAGGCATTAGCCGCATTCATAAGGGTACCTATTATTTCACTTCGATTGCAAGACAATCGACTGTATCACCTGGACACCTGTTTTTGTATGCTCGACGAGCAAACGGTGATGATTTATCCTAGAGCTTTTGATGAAGTGGGACTGGAATTAATTCATCATTTTTTTGATGTGGTATTAGAAATAGATGAACGGGAAACCCTTGAGTCTTTTGCGTGTAATGCCACCGCTATAGCAGGAAGACGGGTTTTACTCCCTTCTGGAAGTTCTAAAACGGCTCGCCTTCTTGAGTCAAATGGTTTTACTGTAGCTGAGTTACCTACCTATGAGTTCTTGAAAAGTGGTGGCAGTATTTACTGTATGAAAATGTTGTTTTGGGGCCAAGATGCATGTCTATAGGGGTGCTTATGATAATAGGTTTTGAATTAGTCCCGTAATTCAAGATTTTTTTTCTGGTGAAAATTAATAAGACAATATGAAATACCTACCCTTTAGCCTGAGTTTAGCCGCAGGTCTTGCTTTAATTTGGGTTCTAAGCACCCGCTGGGGAAATATTCCCCCAATGGGTCCTTTTATGGATCCTGATGGAGGGTTTTGGGCACAAGCAGAACGACAACCACCCTCTCATTTAAATGATCAATTCCCCGGGCTTATGGATTCTGTGCAGGTCGTTTTTGACGATCGCAGGGTACCTCATGTCTTCGCTCAAAATGATCATGATCTTTACTTTATGCAGGGATTTCTACAAGCCCAGGACCGGTTATTTCAAATGGAAATGCAAACCTATGACGCGGCTGGCCGTCTGAGTGAATTAATAGGACCTTCTTTAGTGGAAAGAGACCGGCAAAGCCGTAGATGGGGTATGGTGTTTGGAGCTGAAAAAGCAGTAGAAGAGGTTCAGAAACATGAACCCTCGTGGACTATTTTTAAGGCTTATTCTGCCGGGGTAAATGCATTTATATCCTCTTTAGAGCCAGAGCAATTTCCCCTCGAATATAAATTGTTAGACATATCGCCAGAACCTTGGACTCCGCTTAAAACAGCCCTTTTACTTAAAAACATGACGCGCACCTTAGCGGCTGGAAACAATGATGTCTCCCATAGTAATACCTTGGCGTATTTTGGCCCAGAGTTTATAGAGCAATTTTTTGATAAAGATCACGATCTCTTAGATCCCATTATACCAGCCAGTCGAGTATGGGATTTTGAACGGGTCCCGGTTAGGCGTCCCGATACTCTTTTTGTGCCTAAAGTAGCGAAAAGCATACAGCCATTTCCTGTGCCGGAAGGTATAGGGAGTAATAATTGGGCGGTAAGTGGCGAGAAAACAGCCTCTGGATACCCCATCCTAAGCAATGACCCCCATTTGCGGTTAACGCTCCCCTCCATTTGGTACGAGATCCAGTTGCATGGACCAGGGATGAATACCTATGGAGTAAGTTTGTTGGGAGCACCAGGGGTAGTCATTGGTTTTAATGAGCAAATTGCCTGGGGAGTAACCAACGTAGCTTCTGATGTATTGGATTGGTATGAAATTAGATTCGAAAATCAAAAGAAAGAGCGGTACTGGCACGATGGGCAGTGGAAAGCAACATCGAAACGTATCGAAGAAATTCATGTCAGGGGTAGCGAAACCATTATTGATACCGTTGTATATACCCATCATGGCCCTGTATCCGAAGTGAGCAGTGCAAATACAGATGAGCAAAGTACAGATGAGCAAGAAGGCTCAACAGAACCTATTTATCACGCTCTACGATGGATTGCTCATGAGCCATCTAACGAAATAAGAGCTTTTTATCAGTTAAATAGAGCTGAGAATTACGATGAGTATGTAGAAGCGTTAACCCATTATCAAGCCCCTGCTCAAAACTTTGTATTTGCTAGTACCGATGGAGACATTGCACTTTGGGTTAATGGACGATTCCCAAACAAATGGGATGGTCAAGGTCGTACTGTGAGTGATGGCACAGACCCACTCTACGATTGGCAAGGTTGGATTCCCAGAGAGCATCATCCCCATATTAAAAACCCTGATCGGGGATTTGTCAGTTCTGCAAATCAAGAATCGACGGCGCCAGATTACCCTTATTACATGGACGATGTGTATGCCCCTTTTGAGAGAGGTCGGCGAATTAACCAACGCTTATCCGAATTGGAAAACATAACCAAGGAAGACATGCAAGCGTTGTTAATGGATAACTATTCCTATCATGCAGCAGAAATATTACCCAGTATGCTAAGCTGGATTCAGACCGACTCGTTAAATGCAATCCAAAGCGAGGTATTGGATTCTTTGCAAATATGGAATTACTATAACAATGCGTCCTATCGTGCTCCAAGTGTATTTAGATCTTGGTGGTACAAATTATATGAAGCCATTCTGGTTGATGAATACGACGCTGATTTTCCATTAAGAACCCCCGCAAGAGATCGTTTGGTACAACAGCTCAAAGAAGACTCAAATTTTTGGATGGTTGACCATCGTTCTACCGAAGTGGTTGAAACCATTGAAGACCAAGCAACGCGATCGTTTATTTCGGCATTGAACGACTTGACCGAGGCTTACGGCGTTTGGAGTGATGATTGGGATTGGGGCTGGGTCATAAATAACGACATACCACATATAACTCAAACCAATGGCTTGGGAGTGAGTGACCTTTACAGTAGTGGGGGTGCGGAATCGGTTAATGCTACGCGAGGTAGTTCTGGGCCTTCTTGGCGAATGATTGTTGAACTTGGTCCTGAAATTAAGGCGTGGGGGGTGTATCCTGGTGGCGCATCTGGGAATCCAGGTTCTCCTAATTATGATCACATGATAGAATCGTGGCGAACCGGAAAATTGTATGAATTACACTTTTTCAAAGAACCCCCTTTTGGTTCTAGTTCGTTGCCGGATCAGGAATCGAAGTCATTAGTTAAATGGAGTTTAAGACCATGATCATACTATTTCTTTTAATTGCTGGAAATGCATTTTTCTTGAATTTAGTGCTTCCTTGGTGGTCAGCAGCTTTGCCAGGGTTGTTTTTTGGTTATCGGATGAATGTAACTCCTATTCGAGCTTTTGGGTTGGGGTTCTTTGCCGTTTTCTTGGCATGGGGCGCTCATGCGGCCTATGTACATATAGCCAGTAATGGGGTATTGAGCTCACGCATGGCTGAGCTTTTTGGATTGACTCAGGAATGGATTCTCATAGTAATAACCGCAGTAATTGGTGGTATGTTAAGTGGATTTGCCACCCTAACAAGCTCACTACTGGCTCACAGTCGAAATAAAAAATAGAAAGATGGTCTTGATGCAATCAGGCTATCTGTTTATCTTAGTGAAATTGCAATCTAAGCTTGTTGATCATAGCGTTTTTAATTTCATATAGGTACAATCCAATAAAGTTATTTTTACTACGAATTATGACTTTGATGGTGCGACTTACAAAAGGTCAGGGGTCGCAGCATTAATGAAATTATTCGCTAATTATATATCACTAAAGTCCGGCGCGGTTCTCGTAGTCGGATTTTTTTTGAGCATTGGTTCAAGAAGTAGAGGCATATTCAATTCGCATAAACCAATGGCTGCTATTTTTAACCTAAGAGTCAACCATTGCAATAGTAACCCCCTAACTAACAGGATTCTTTAACTATGGCTTTGCAACCTCGAGAAAAAGCAATTTTAGCACTAAGTGACGGAACAGTTGTGCATGGATTTTCGGTCGGATATAAGGGAATTACCGGCGGTGAGTTATGTTTTAACACCAGTATGACAGGGTATCAAGAGATTTTTACCGATCCAAGCTATTTCGGACAGCTTATGATGATGACCTACCCTCATATTGGTAATTATGGTACGATGGATCGGGACGATGAGCATAGAAAAGTGATGGTGGGAGGCGTAATCACTCGTGCCTTTTCTCATGAATTTAGTAATCCATTAGCTGATCGCAGTCTTCAGCAGTATCTTGAAGACCATAAAGTCGTTGGTATTTCCGGGGTAGATACTCGGGCCTTAGTACGACACATTAGGGAAAAGGGGGTTATGAATGCGGTTATCTCATCCGAGGAATTAGACCCGGAGGTATTGGTGCAAAAGGCGATCGATTGGGAACCTATGGAAGGTTTAGAACTAGCCACTAGAGTGACTAGAAAGGAGGCGCAGACCTATCAGCCCGAGGGGGAATCTCGCTATAGAATCGCTGCTTTTGATTACGGGATTAAACGAAATATTATCCAAAGTTTTTTAGCACGAGGCTGTACTTTGCGGGTTTTTCCAGCCCAGTGTTCAATTGATGAGGTGAAGGCTTGGAATGCTGATGGATTCTTTTTCTCGAACGGGCCGGGGGATCCTAACCCGACCGGAGATTATGCCTTAGAAGTAGTCGAATTTGCTAAAGCGTCGGGAAAACCATTGTTTGGGATTTGTTTAGGCCATCAATTAATGGCGCTAAGTGAGGGGGTTGAAGTAGGTAAAATGTTTGTAGGACATAGAGGTGCTAATCAACCAGTGAAAAATTTAACGACAGGATTGGTTGAAATTTCAACACAGAATCATGGTTTTGCGGTTATTGAGGATAGTGTGACCGATGATGTTGCTGAAGTAACCCACATAAACCTGAATGACAAATCGGTGGAGGGACTTGCTTTTAAGCGGTTTCCAGGCTTTTCGGTTCAGTACCATCCAGAAGCCTCACCCGGTCCTCACGATTCAGCCTATCTGTTTGATCAATTTGTGGAACTTATGGATAAACATAAATCTTGAGCTAGGATCAACGAAGGCACAACAGTCACAGAACGAAACGAATACAACCCACTCTAACACTCTTACTACTCACTATGCCACGACGTAACGACATTAACAAAATTCTCATTATAGGCTCTGGCCCCATAGTTATCGGGCAAGCATGTGAATTTGATTATTCTGGTTCTCAGTCTTGTCGATCTTTGAAAGAAGAAGGCTATGAAATCGTACTTATAAACTCGAATCCGGCTACCATTATGACGGATCCGATCATGGCAGATGCGATTTATATGCTTCCCATGACAACCGATTCGATTAAAGAAATTGTAGCCAAGGAAAAACCTGATGCGGTTCTACCGACTATGGGGGGGCAAACGGGGCTTAATTTGGCTAGAGATTTGGAAAAGGAAGGCTTTTGGAAGGAGCAGGGTATTCAGATTATAGGGGTCGATATAGATGCAGTGGAATTGACGGAAGATCGGCAACTGTTTCGGGATCGCATGGAGGAAATTGGGATAGAACAATGTCGTAGCCGACAAGCGTATTCATTATTGGATGCAAAGGAGATCAAGGAAGAACTGGGGGGATTACCTATTGTAATTCGTCCCTCCTTCACAATGGGTGGTGCTGGTGGTGGTATTGTTTGGACAGAAGAAGAATTTGATCGAAAAGTTCTTTATGGATTGGAAATGAGTCCTGTTCATTCCGTTCTCATAGAAGAAAGTATTTTTGGTTGGAAAGAATATGAACTCGAGCTTTTGCGGGATGCTAATGATAATGTGGTGATTATCTGTTCCATCGAAAATATGGACCCTATGGGCGTTCACACTGGAGATTCAGTGACGGTGGCACCCACTCAGACGCTTACCGATAAGCAGTTACAGATCTTGCGAAACGCGGCCATAAAAATGATGCGATCCATTGGCACCTTTGCTGGGGGCTGTAATGTACAGTTTGCAATGGAGCCCGGTTCGGATCGATTTGTTGCGATTGAAATAAACCCTAGGGTGAGTCGCTCTTCTGCTCTGGCTTCCAAAGCAACGGGGTATCCAATAGCAAAGGTCGCAACCAAGTTAGCCGTTGGGTATACATTGGACGAGTTGGACAATCAAATTACTGGAAATACCTCCGCTTGTTTTGAGCCCTCTATTGATTATGTGGTGTGTAAAGTGCCCCGTTTCAATTTTGATAAATTCCCTGGAGCTGACGAGGAATTGTCCACACAAATGAAGGCGGTTGGAGAGGTAATGAGTATTGGACGTAATTTTCCTGAAGCACTCAATAAAGCTTGGCAAAGTATGGAGGTTGGACGCGACGGTTTAGGCGCTGATGGCTATGAAGAAATAAATAGAAAGACCGTTCGAGAGCGTTTGGTTAAACCATATTGGGATCGAAGTTTGCAGATTCGTAATGCTTTTAAACTGGGTAGCTCTGTGGATGAAATTGCTGATATCACCAAAGTAGACCCATGGTTTCTTCAACAGATTGAATACATGGTATCATTGGAGAATAGAACGGAGGGCAAAGCTCTAGGAGAACTTACAAAAGAAGAGCTCTATGAGCTTAAGCAAGCAGGGTTTTCGGACGCACAAATTGCTTGGCTAGTGAGCAAGTCGGGTGAAAAGGTAACCGATGATCAGGTTCGTGCCTATCGTTTAGGATTAGGTCTTAAATCAGTATTTAAAGTGGTTGACACCTGTGCGGCAGAGTTTCCGGCCAAAACGCCCTATTACTATTCTGCGTATGAAGGTGAAAATGAGAGCATCGTGTCTGATCGCAAGAAAGTGGTCATTTTAGGGAGTGGTCCCAATCGTATAGGACAGGGCATAGAATTTGATTACTCTTGTGTGCACGCCGTGCTTGCAGCAAAAGAGATGGGTTATGAAGCAATCATGATTAATTGTAATCCAGAAACCGTTTCTACGGACTTTGACTTTGCAGATAAACTATATTTTGAGCCTGTTTATTGGGAAAGAGTACTTGATATCATTGAGCACGAACAACCAGAAGGGGTCATTATCCAGGTAGGTGGCCAAACTGCGTTGAAATTAGGTAAGCGCTTGGTCAAGGCGGGAATCCATATTTTTGGGACTGAGTTTGAACGAATCGATTTTGCTGAAGATAGGGGTGCCTTTTCAGATTTACTTATTCGTCTAGATATTCCTTTTCCTGAATATGGTACGGCTACCGATGTAGAAGGCGCTTTAAGCATTGCTGATCGTATTGGGTATCCGGTGTTAATTCGCCCAAGTTATGTATTAGGCGGTCAAGGTATGCGGATTGCAGTCAAACAAGAGGAGCTTGAGCGATATGTAGCCAACATTTTAAAGACTCATCCAGAAAATGCATTTTTGATCGATAAATATCTAGAACATGCCATTGAAGTGGACGTAGATTCTGTTTATGATGGTGAGCAACTTCACATTGCTGGAATGATGCAACATATTGAACCAGCAGGGGTACATTCTGGTGATTCAACAGCCGTTATCCCCCCCTACTCCTTGTCAGAAGAGATTCAGGCAACCATCCGAGCATATCAAGAGCGAATTGCGGAAGCTATGGATATTCAAGGGTTTTTAAATGTGCAATATGCAGTAAAAAATGATAAGGTATATATTTTAGAAGCAAACCCTCGAACTACTCGTACTATCCCATTCCTTGCTAAAGCCACCCAGCGGCCAGAGGCAGCCATAGGAGTGAAGGTGATGTTAGGCGCAAAACTTAGCGAGTTTGACTTAAAATCTAAGCTAAAATGTTGGGCCATCAAGGAGCCAGTATTTCCTTTCGATAAATTTCCTGGGGTTAAAAAAGAGTTAGGACCAGAAATGAAGTCGACGGGGGAAAGTATTTATTTTGCCCAAGACTTTAAGGATGAACACTTTAGGAAACCTTTCGAATTCAAGAATCTTTATTTGTCTAAATAGCGGGTAATTTGGGCATTTGTGGGTCTGTTTTAGTACCATTGACTATGAATATTGATCCAGAAATACTTTCCCAAATAAAAGGATTAGAGCTTAAGGCCCAGAAAATTGTTGAGGGATTCATCGCTGGCCTACATAAAAGCCCTTATCATGGCTTTAGTGTTGAATTCGCGGAACATAGACCTTATAACACAGGCGATGATTTTAAGCATATAGATTGGAAGGCATATGGAAAAAAAGAGCGTTTCTATGTGAAGCAGTACGAAGAAGAAACCAATTTGCGATGTTTTTTAGTTTTGGATACGAGTTCTTCCATGCATTTTCAACATAAGGCTGAATGGACTAAACTTCAGTATTCTATCCATTTAGCTGCAGCAATGGGGTATCTAATGCAAGGCCAAAGAGATGCGGTAGGATTTGCTTCTTTTGCTGATACCATCGGTAGTTTGCTCCCTGCTAAGGGTACTAGGAGGCATTTGAGGCGAATTTTTTTAGAAATGGAGCCTTATTTAACTAAAAATAAAGGCGAACGTACAGGGTCAGCTGCTGCATTGCATGAGTTAGCTGAACGTATTCACCAGCGAAGTTTAGTTGTTATATTTACTGATTTATTTGAAAATATAGAAGCGCATGAAGCATTGATATCGGCGCTTAAACATTTACGCCATCGCAAGCACGAAGTTATATTGTTTAACGTAACCGAACATTCTACCGAGTTGAACTTAGACCTTGAACATGATCGTTATTTACTAGAAGATCTGGAGAGTGGTGAACAAATCGAGATTTCACCCGCACAGATTGGCCAGGATTATCGAGCTAAAGTGGCTATGTATATGCAAAGGTTTAAGCAGGCCTGTAATGAGTTTCAGATAGATTTTGAATCCGTAACCACTGAAAAGCCCTTTAATGAGGCACTCATTCACTATTTGAAAAAAAGAAGTCGATTAGGATAGTGTGTCTTGGAATGAATCGATGAGTTATAGAAATGTATGCTCATTTCATTCACTTGATCATACTACTTTTGAGCGTTTTAGAATACGATTCAAGATTCCTGGGGCTAATCGTTTGAGGTACAATGCGAGACGTTCTTTAGGTCCAGATACTATAATCTCTTCTTTACGTGCTCTAATCTTAGGCCAAATTCTACGTAGCATTTCATTGGCATCCATTGCATGGGTATGTAAGTCCCCCATTTTACCGAATGCTTGACCATCGCCGGTGAGTGAATTTTGAGTTATAGCAGTTTTAATTGGGCCAGGGCATACTAATGTAATGTCAATGTTATGTTCATACATTTCTTGACGTATGGAATCGAAAGCACCTTGGATAGCATGTTTACTCGCCGCATAACCGGAACGATATTTAGTCCCAAACTTCCCGGCAACTGAGCTAGTTACGATTATATGTCCAGAGCCTTGGTTAACCATGTTGGGTAGAATAAAACGGCTGAGAGCTAGGGCTCCAAACACATTAACTTCTAGTAGTCGACGAATAGTTTGCATATCGGTTTCAAGAAATAATGAGCGCTGACTAATGCCCCCATTATTCACTAGGACATCAATTTTGTTTTTCCAGGCCCAGGCTTCTTCTGTTTTTTTCATCAATGATGTATCCCCAGAAGAAAGGTCTAACGGCAGAACCATTATATCCCCACTAGAATCACTGGCTAAGTCAGATTTGAGCTTTTCTAATTCATCCACTCGCCTAGAAGATAAAATAAGATGGGCGCCTTCCTTTGCATATTGCTGTACAAATGCTTTTCCTATACCCGAGGAGGCTCCTGTTATCCAAACAATTGGTCGATTAGATGTGGCATTCGCGGTCATAGTACTGGGTGTTATTTACAAAAGTTATCTTTATAATTTAGTTAATTATAGAGAGTAACTATAGTGCTAAATATGTTTGTAGGCTTGTCAAATCAAGCCTCCATTACATACCTGAATCTTCAATAAACCCCCATGAATGTGGAGATAAAACATACCCTACTTTTACTGGAAGATGAATTAGAATCGGGCGAAATGTTAGCCAATTACCTAGATTTGAATCATTTTCAGGTTCACTGGGCAAAGGATGGAAAGCAGGCTTTAGAGATCATAGAATCGTATGCCGATGAAATTGAATTAGCTATTTTAGATATAATGGTACCCTTCATGGATGGAAAAGAAATTTGTGCACACATTAGAAAACATCCGGTACTATCTGATATTCCGGTACTTTTTTTAACAGCTAGGGATGAAGAAAATGATGAAATTGAAGGCTTAGAACTAGGTGCAGATGACTACATTAAAAAACCAGCGGGCTTACATTTGATTAAAGCGCACGTAGAGAGTCAACTCCGTCGAATGCAACCAGAAAAAAAGCAGTGGTTACGGTACGATCATGTTTACTTGGATACCGACTCAAAACAGATGTATATAAGTGACCAACAAATAGATTTAACCCATACCGAATATATCATAGCTGAATTATTCTTTACACATCCTAAAGTCGTATACAGCAGGCATGAAATTTTGGAGCATATATCAGACGAGGAGAAATTTATTTTTGATCGAACCGTAGATGTGCACATAAAAAATCTACGGTTAAAAATGATGGAAGAAGGCAAATTAATAAAAACCTACAGAGGTGTTGGCTATGGTTTCAATAGAGAGTTTATACATTCATGAATATTCAATCTAAGCTCTCAGTAACATACATTTTATTATTAATCATCGGCATAATAACCATAAGCGCCTATGCTATTTTGAGCATTCGTTTCTTCCTATTTGCAGCAGGACTTGATGAATTTAAAAACGATATGCGGATTGTTCGACAAGCCGTTGAGTCTTCGGATGAAAATACCGATTTCTTTCCATTCATTACAGAAACCACAGCTTTATTCGATTATGATTTAGCTTTATTTGATTCTACTGGTATACCAATCTATAATACACAGCCCGAACAAGTATTTGTAGATTCACGAGAATTTTTAAGTGAAGTAGTAGTGGATTCAGTGCTAGGGAATTATGAAGAGATTTATGTGATGAATGATCCGACTTATTCAAGGTTAGTGGCTTTTGCTAAAGTAGATGATGGGTTTCCTAGTGTAAGTTACTTACGAATTAGTAAGGACAAAGAAGAATATTACGAGGCAGTAGACAATATTCGTCACATTATTTATGCCGGTATGCTATTCTCTATTGCTGCGGTTATGGTCGTGAGCTTTATCTTTTCTAAATATATGGCAGCGCCTATAAAACAGCTAAATGATGCAGCACTAACCATTGCTGATGGTCAGACCCATGAAACCCTTGAAATGGATCGTAATGATGAATTCGGGACTTTAGCCACATCACTTAATAAAATGGCGGAACGGTTTAAAAAGGATAATAGGCAGCTCCAATTGCTGAACGAAAAACAAAATCAATTTTTTGCCGACATTGCCCACGAAGTCAGAAATCCATTACATACGATATCTGGCGCTATTGAAATGCTCCAAATAGAGGCTTTATCTAAGGAGAAAAAAGCACAATATATGGTAACCATGCAGAATCAAGTGGAACGCGTGGTTCGTTTATTTAACGATATTAAAATGTTGCAACGTTACGATATGGATGAACATTTTATAGACAAAGAGGCAGTGGAAATAAGGTCTTTTCTAGAAAATATAATCACTACGTACGAACCATTAGCGCAGGAAAAAAACATAGAATTAACCCTAAAAATCTCAACTAATGCATCGGTACATGCCGACAGAGATAAGTTAGATCAGGTCATGGATAACCTCATTATGAACGCCTTAAAGTATACCAATGAAGGAAGTATAAAGGTGCTTTGTGAACAGATTGAGACACAAATACAAATTTCGGTGGAGGATACAGGAATTGGTATTGCTTCCGAACATCTAGACCGGCTTTTTGACCGATTTTACCGAACAGATAAAGCTCGTTCAAGGGATAAAGGGGGAACGGGCTTAGGTCTTGCTGTGGTGCGAGGAATATTGAAAGCACATGATACTGACATACTAGTAAGTAGTGAGGTGGGTAAAGGCAGTCGGTTTTATTTTCAACTGCCGATTATTACCTGATGCAGTGGCACCATAGGGCTTAACTGAGCTTTAAAGAGGTTAACAATGCTGCAAAAAAAAGCCCTCTTCTAAAAAGAGGGCAAAGTTTGATCTGGTTGTTCGGTGATTAATGGAAAATCACTTGTGTACTAGGCTATTTTAATAACTATGGCAAGATAAACAAAGAACTATGCCACAGAAACAACCTAGTCATTCAATGTTATTCAAAAAAGCGTGACCCATCTTTTTGTAAGGCATATTCAATGGTATAATGGCGATCAGCTGGGCGAATAAAATTGATGAAATTTTGTGAGTTAACATCTGGATTGCCCTTGTAATAACTAATAATTCTGAATTTAGCATACAAATCATCCGGAGTTTTCACTGTTAAGGTGTAGTTTTCTTTAGGTAAAATAGCATGTGGTGGCGTGTTGTTCATTGTATAAGTGTACCAAGCCGCGTTCATACTTCCATAGCCTTCTAGCGGCGCTTCATCCACCAAATTGTAGGCCGTGTTTAATGGTTGTATACCACCGTTATGCCCAGTGTTGGCAATAATATTAGTAGCATTAAAGCCAATATCCCATTGTGATGAAAGAGAATCTTCAACGATACTACCTGTGTCAAGATCTAAGAATGTATAAGAATCAACATGATATAGTTGGGTACTTTCAGATTCTTGTAGTACATAGTTAAAGCTGAAATATCCATCCGCAGGACGAGTCATGAAATTAGCAAACTCAGCTGTAGTCACATCTGGATTTCCTTCGTAATAACTTATTATTTCCATTTTTGCATACTTACCCGTTGGAGTTTTTATGATAACAGTAGCGTTGCTATTCGGTAAGACGGCATGCTTAGGTAGATTTGGTGCTTCTCCAGTGTAGATATACCATGACGCATTAGTAGCTTCAAAACCTGATTCAGGTGCATTTTCAACCTCAGAATAGCTTGTTTGAATCACCTGAATTCCACCGCCATGTGCCGAATTAGCCAAAAGTGTGGTGCCTGAGAAGGCAATATCCCATACATCTGAACTAGAGTCAGCAATAGTGATACCTTGATCTAAATCGTAAAAGGTATATTTACCTTCTTGACCAGGATAATCATTGATGTCTGTGACTAGCTCCATATTTTCGATGATTGTGTTGTAATTTGCAGCGATGTCTTCTATAACCGAATTAGTGACTGGAGCTGGTCCGTCGGTACCATCGCCTACACAGGCAGATAACAGAAGTAGCCCGCTTAATAGACTAAATAATGATAGATTTTTCATAATGAATAGTATGTTTATTTGTTTGTGAGTTAATTAAGATGTTGAAATAATGTAAGCCTGGTGCAGATTCGTTCGTTAGAAATCAAGGGAAACTTGGGCATACAGAATACGTCCTGGATTGGATGGTAAACGCTGAGAATCAGTAACATTCGTCACGTTATTTATGCCTATTTGAACGCGATACTGCTGCTTGAAAGTTTTGGCTAGTGAGGTATTAATGATGGTGTAGCCATTTACGGTTTCTCTTTCATCGATTCGATTATTTCCATTTAGGTCCACAAACCCATAGGCTCCACGATACTGAACTCGAAAATTTGCGTCCAACCCTAGGCGCTCGGAAGCATAAAACAACTTAAGGTTACCAGTATAACGGGAGCGATTAAACATGGGGACATAACTGGTTTTTTCTTTTTTTACTACTACACCGTCAACCACATCATCAAATTCCTCAGTAATCCGTTGTCGAGTATCCAATAGCTGTCCACCAACAGACCATTCCAAATTGTTGAGTAAAAATGAGGTAGTCCGCAGCTCTAAATCAACACCCTGACTATACATTTTTCTAATGTTCACGTAAGAAAACACGGATTGATTGTTAACCTTCTGGGCAATGCGCTGGGTTTCAATGAGGTCGCGAACCTGATTACGGAAAGCATTAAAACGAACACTAGTCTGTTTCGTTGCGAACCAATCAGCCCCAATGTTTAAAGCATATGCACGTTCTGCTCTTATTTCTCCAAGACTGGCTGGGTCAATAAAAATTTCTGAAAGTTGACCATTATCCTCTAGTTGCTGAAGACCTGCCACTAAGGTGGAGGTGCCGAACACGCTATAGCCAGAAATAGGATTGCTAAAATTCAAAAAGAGCTGCCTAAAATCAGGGGCTTTGTACCCTCCACCAAATGAGGCTTTTAGACTAAAATCTTGCGTTAATTTCCATCGGGTAGACAGTTTGGGGCTTAGCTGCGATGCATACTCACTATGATTATCGTACCGAAATCCAACCGTTAGAGAATAATCATCACTGGCACGCCAATCGTGTTGTCCAAAAAAGTATGTGCTGGCAAAGCCAGGTACTTCCGCATAAATTTCTGCATTTAATGATTCGGTATTAGTACCTGCGCCTAAAATAGTAGTGTGGGTGTTGTCCCAGAACGTAGAGGCTTTAAATTCTACTTTATTTAGTTTCTGTGCGAATGCATCTGAAAAATATCGAGTATTTGAATCGCTTAAGTTTAAAACGGACTCACTTTCAAAATATCCCCAATAAGCACTGGCCTCTATTAGGTGAACCGAACCAACGGCATACTTCAAGGTAGGTGAAACATAATAGTCTTGCTGAAACTCAGTACCATATGCGTCAAAGCTTCGTCTACGATCAAGGACTACATCTTGAAACGATTGATCTTCACGATAATATCTACTAGAAATATCGAGCGAGAGACCTGGCTGAAATTGGTATTTTACCCCACCTTGTAAGGTGTAATTAGTGTATTTTGGGATCGTTGGAGCTACGGTTTCTGGGTTTAAATCATACCCATTAGAGCCATTTAGATTTCCAAAAAATCGAGCCTGTACGTTTTGTTCTTTAAAATTAAATTGGCCAGAAATATCCTTGGTATTATGGGTACCATACCGAGTGTTTAAACCCCATTCAAAAGGCTTAGAACCCTTATCTGTGATGATATTTATGACTCCGGCTAAGGCATCACTGCCCCACAATGCTGAAGAAGGGCCTTTCACTACTTCTACCTGTTCAATATTACCAACGGCAAGCCGGCTTAAATCCAAGGTCCCGGCAGTGCGCCCAATCACGGGTTGATTGTCAATGAGAATGAGGGTGTATTCTGGATCAAATCCCTGCATTTGCAATCCAGTGCCGTGATTTTCAACCAAATATAATCCCAACTGTTCCGATAACACATCACTTAGTCGAAGATTGCCTGATTGTTGGATTTCCTTTTTTTGGACAACTATCATGGGCACATTTACTTGTGATAAGGCTTCTTGGGTTCTAGATGCGGTGACCACTATTGTACCATTTTCGTAGGGTTTACTTTCAAGGCGCACCTCTATAAAAACCTTGTCTTTCGGAATAAACTCTAAGGTTCTTTGATACTCAACATATCCAATATGACTTATCTGTAGCTTGTATTCACCCGGTTTAATGCCCTTTACTATATATAAACCAGAAGAATCTGTATAGGTGCCCATATATTCGTTAAGTCGAATATTAGCGCCGACTACGGCGATACCATTCTCATTTAATACCCTGCCCATGAGTTGAGCTGTAGTATCTACGTCAGAATACATAAAAGTACTCCGAACCGATTGGCTTTTAGAGGATGTAATTGCCACCGAAGTTTCTGTCAACAGCAATCCAATGAATCCAACGAGGAGTATCCAAGCGAATCGGTGTGAAGACAAATAACTTCCTAGCATTCTCGTATGAACAACGGGAAATAATGACATCCCTTGATAAATAGTCGTTTTGTAGCTTAACTAATTCTAAGTGCTAGCAAATAAAAGGATGAATTGTGAAGATAATGTGAAGATGAAAAGGTATATCCAACTATGCTTAGTTTTCGTTGGGCATACGGACTAGTCGTATAGCCGCTCCAGTATATCCTATTAATAGGGAAAGTCCGCCAAGTGGAGTGAGATAAACGATCCAAGGATTTGGTGCCAAACATAACACATAGAGACTGCCCGAGAAGAGTATAATTCCGGCAACTATGAATTTCATTGCCAGTCCAAGGGAAACACGATAACTACGCTCTAATAGACTTAAACCCATTAATCCCAGCGCATTCCAAAATTGATATTGAACAGCGGTTTCCCATGTATCTAGCAAACCACTTGAAAGGTTACTTTCTAAGAAATGAGAACCCATGGCTCCCAATGCAACAGCAAAAGCTAAAAATACTAGGGACATTGCACTAAAGCGAGATATTGGACAGGACATAACAGTTGTTTATTTGGTTAGTACTGATAAGATTTACAAAAATAATGAAGAATTTATGAACTGAGTGCAATTTTTTAGTGTAATATATATAGGTTTAAAAATTCAACTATCCATCACATAATGTATATCAATGAATAATCAACAAATTTTATTTTTAGGGTCTTTTATTACTGCTTTAGTAGTGGCTATCCTATTTTGGCCTTCTACAGACACCGAACAGCCCCAAACTGCAGCCCAGACAAGCATGGAATCTACACGTTCTGTGATGCAAGCTCCCGAAGGCGCTATTTTAGTTACCATGTACAAGAACGAGGGCTGTATGTGTTGTACACGTTGGGCCGAGCATATGAACAAAGAAGGTTTTTTTGTTACTGAAAAGGTCACTCGGGAATTAGGGGCTATTAAATCTGAGCAGGGTATTTCCAATGAACTAGCCTCCTGCCATACAGCTATGATCGATGGTTATATCGTGGAGGGGCATGTACCTCCGGCCGATGTTCAACGATTATTGAAGGAACGCCCAGATGCTATAGGACTCTCAGTTCCAGGTATGCCAGAGGGGTCACCGGGGATGGAAGGCCCTAACCCAGATCCCTATGATGTACTGTTAATTAATTCGGACGGAAGCACTTCGGTCTTTAGTTCATATCGTTAAAATTTTGGGAACCATTTTCGAGTTGTACGGTGTTATATAGGCATATTGTAGATTTATACTCCGAATAACTCAAACCGACTTAAACCCCCGATCCTGACAGGTCTGGGTTTTTTTTATGGCTCACTATTAGCTAATATTTTGCTCACTTTGTCGGATTTCCGACCTGTATCGTTTCTTCTATGATCATTCCGGATTTAAAATATAATGACAAGCTAATGCTATCCCCCTCCTCCATATCCATAGTTGGTTGAATAATCATTATGTGATACCCTCCTGGTTGGAAAGGGATTTGCTCAGAAGCTTGAATGGCAACAAATGGCTGCTCTTCCATCACCATTATTCCGTCATTCATATAACTCAGATGTATTTGCACATCCTTAGAAGCATTTGAGGAAACCTGAGCAAGACTATCGGGAACCGAACCAACATTATACATAGTAAAATAAGCAGCACTCATCATGCCCTCTTTTGTAGGACGTGCCCAAGCGTCTTCTATGGCAATATTCCATTCTGATTTAGCCATGGATAAATCGTTTAGGCGACCTTGTTCCTCAAGAGATGAATCGGGTCGATCAACCTTATTGTTGCACCCTAACAGTAGTCCCAGACTAATAGATACAAATAATAGGAGTAAGATTAGTGGCTTAGTACGAGATGAGGCGGAGCTAAATAAAAGGCTTTGGTTATTCATAAAATAGTAATTATTGAATGAGTGATTGTAAATCTTGAACAATAAGTGATGGAATAGAAGGCATACTGCCACCATATTCAATAATGATTTCACCCTTTGGGTTCATCACCATAATTTTATCAGAATGATTTAGAAAATAGATTTCTTTTCCACTATCGGTGGTTGTACGCATAGATTCTTGGGTTCGTACTCTAACACTATCCATAAAACTTTGAACCATTTTAGGCTCACCAGTGAGGAAGTTGACATTTTCGTCTACTTTAAACACTTCTTTATAACGGTGTAGGACTTCTGGGGTATCTCGTAGTGGATCAAAACTCACCCCTAAAAACTGTATATTACTAGGATAGCCCAAATCCTTTTGAATTTTAATTAGGTTCTGGGTGATTAAAGGACAAATATCGGGGCAATTAGTGTATACAAATCCCATAACCACATATTGTCCACGAAAATCTTCTGGGAATATAACCGTCACACTGTCTTGATTTACCAACTCAAACGAAGCATCGTTCATGTCATCAATGACTTTGTAGTCATTCATGCAGGCACTTTGAGTTAATAAAAAGGATAGAAAGATAAAGGTAAGCACAAAGGAGGAAGGCTTTGCTAAGGTAGGTTTGGTGTTCATAAATGGAGGGTTGAGGAGTATAGTGAAAGGATATTTTTGTGAAAAATATACCTCAGCGACAATCCGAATGTTTATCCGCACAAGGTAACCATTCGAATTCTAAGGTAGAATGATGAATGTTATATGAAGCGCTCAAAAAATCTTTGATGGCTTTTTTGATCCGTTCAATATATTGCATATTCGATTCATCGATGCGCACATGACATTCTAAGAGCGTTTGAGATTCATTCAAATTCCAAATATGTAGGTGATGTATATCATCAACCAAGTCTATTTTTTTTAGCCCCTTCTCAAGTTCTGATAGTGAGATATGACTTGGAGTAGCCTCCATCAAAATATCAATACTCTCCCGAAGCATGTGGTAGGAATGAAAGAGAATGTAGATTCCGATTGCAATGGTCAACACGCTATCTACCCAATACCATTGGTAAAGGAGTATTAACCATCCCCCAAGTATAACCCCGACGGAAGAAAAAGCATCTGAAAGAATGTGTAAGTATGCCGATTTCATGTTCAAATTTTCTTTTCGCTGGCTATGTAATAAAATGGCAGTGACTACATTACCTAGTAAGCCGATTACAGCAACCCATAGCATGACGGATCCATCTATGGATACAGGCTCCATAAAACGTTCAACCCCTTCTTTTATCAATACTAGTGCAATAATGATTAAGGTGATAAGGTTAATGAAAGCGCCTATGATTTCGGCGCGTTTGTAGCCGAATGTGTTATCCGAGTCCGCTTTTTTTTGCCCAATTTTACGTGCGAAGAGTGCTATTCCCAAGGATACGGTATCATTGAGGTTATGTGCTGCGTCCGACAATAAAGCAAGGCTATTAGATACCAAACCCCCTATGAACTGCGCCAAGGTAATGACCAGATTAAGAAGTATGGAAATCCAGAGTTTGTAGGTGGGAAGGTCTTTATCAACGGCATGATGATGATGCCCGTGGTCGTGATTGTGACCTCTGTGCCCGTGGTCGTGACCCTGGTGGTACATTATATTTCTTGGATTCATCTGCGTGCCAATGTTCAATACTTTATGGTTTGGCTTTGCTGCTGCAGCTTGTTGCCGGTGCTATTTGTGGATGCTTCGGCTATTGCTCAGCGGCTACTAATTCTTCTAGTAACAACTTCATGAGTGATTCTGCCGCCGAACGACCCAAGCTTTGTATTGCTTCTTCGCTTAGTTCATCCGCGACTTCGAAGGTCAGGGCATCGGTGCCGAAGGTTTTATAGACCCAATTTTTTGCAATGGGTGAGTTGGGTTCAAATTCTTCGCTTCGGAAGTTTAACTCTGGATTTGCTTCGGCTACGTAGGGGAACCAGCGTTGGGTGAAGTTGTCTATGCCGGTGATTACTTCTTCATTGATAGGGTAGAAGACGTTTTCGTTGGTGGAGTGAAAATCTATGCCGTAAACCACATTATACCGACCATCTGCTAATGGAGATAATGCATCTCTGACGGATCTGGTTTCAGGTTGGCGAAAAAATTCCCAATCTCTGTTCAAGTCTATTCCCTTAGAATTATGCCTCCAATGCCCTTGTTCGACTCCATCTGGATTCATCATGGGATAGGCAATGATGTGAAAGTTGGACCTAAACGCTTGCGCAAGCTCGTCGGTACCCATCAACCTGTTAAAGAAATATAGAAAACTGCGATAGCCAGACACCTCGGGGGGATGTTGCCTCGAAAAAAGGAGTAACAAGCCCTCTTTTTCTATTTCGGCAGCATCTTGGCTTTGCCATTGAAGGATGGGCCTATTATTGTGTGAATAACCGATCGTATCCACTAAAATCTCTGAACCAAAACCATGGGATTCTGGATATTCTTGTAATGCTTCAACGCTATTTGGGTGAATAGGATGTGCTGCAATCCACTGTTTATCGGCCCCTATTTGTACGTTAAAGTGAACCGAGCCGTCCACTGAATAGGAGATGCTATCCTGCAATAGATTCCAGTTTGTTGGATCCGAGATGCTAGCAATTTTAGGGATGTATCGGTGTCGAGCACCTTCGTATGATAAATGAATTAGTACTTCATGAGCTTGGTCACTCCAAATTTGAAAAGCATACCATGGTGAGTTGTTAATAGGAGCATTTTCTGGTTTAATTCGAATAACAACGGTATCCTGAACTACTCCTGACACCAACCAGGCATCCGAAACTCGGGCGCCCGAAAATTCATTGCTAATCCAGATACGAGGTTGCCCAAACCCAATAACCCGTTTGTTCTGGTAAAGAATTTCTTTGTCTTGGGTATCGGTAACGTCTGGTGGATCGTAGGAATACCCACTGAAGGGCTCGGTAGTAGAGCAACTGTAAAGAAAAAGTCCACCAAAGAGTACAATCAGTAAACAGGCTTGGGGATTATGAGACGTGATGCTAGAAAATAAGCGAGAGTAAAGTTTCATAATTAGATGGTAGATAAAGACTAAAACTATTTTTGCTTGTATCTAAGATACTATATTATAGATTGATTGTTTAGATATTGAATAATATTGAATGTTAAAGGTATGAGTTCGTATTTGAGGGCTCCATTTATTTTATTGGTTGTGGTCGGTCTCTACCTGTCGGAAGATGCATTCGGACAGATAGAGCCTGCTATGGGGGGTTATCTTGTGGAAGAAAACACGCTTAGCTGGCCCAATGACATACCCGAGAAGATACCAGTGAGAGCGATTCGTTTTGGAGGTCAGGAGCGTTTTACTGAACCTTTACTACGAAACCAGATAAATGCTGAAACACCAGCTTGGTGGAAACAGCAGTGGGCGGTGGCGCAAGCTTGGTCTTTGCACAACTTTTCTCAAGTACTACCTCATCTAATCAAAGCTGACCTTCCAAGGTGGGATGCAATGATAGTAACGCAACAATTACAACAGCTAAAAAGCTTTTTGAATGCCCAAGGGTATGAGGATGCCAGGGTACATGCACACGTAGTACCGGTTGCAAACAAAGTATTTTGGGATGTTTGGTTTCATATTAGCTTGGGTGAGCCCACAACCATTTCGTCGGTTGAAATACGTTTAGTTACAGCAGCTTCTGAACTAGAAGATACCGAAGGTTTAAATTGGGTTCGAACCCAAGGTGTAGACGTGAGCTCTGAAGCTCAGATTGAATTACGCGAGCAGGGACTTGGGCTGTTATTTATTGACCAACTAAGCCGAACAGTACGATTAAAGAATAGCACTTATACCGAGTTGGATATGTTGCGCGAACAAAATCGTTTGCGTTCGGCGCTGCGAGAAAAAGGATATGTGTATGCACAGGTAGTTATGCGGAGCGATTTGGGAGAACAATCGGCCAGAAGAGGTTTTACTGCAACTAAGGCAAAAGAAATAGGCGTTGATATTGTTCTTGGTCAAAGACCAATCATTCAAGAAATTCTTGTGGATGGTGAGCGAACAGTATCAAAAAAGGTAGTTCAGAGAGAACTCACTCTTAACCCAGGACAATATTTCAGTGAGACCGAAAAAAGAAATTCACTTACACAACTATATGCCCATCCATTGTTTGATCGGGCTACGATACAGATTGTTGAACAGTCAGATGATGAAGCGTTGACCCTGCGGGTACAAGTGAAAGAAGAGGACTTGCGCTCGTTTCAGTGGAGAGGTGGATTGGGTTATTTTGACCGATTAGAGCGTCCTTTTCGCGTATTAGATAGTTATCAATTATTCCGAACGCAATGGTCATGGGTTCATAGAAATTTAGGAGGTGGAGGGCAGCAATTTTCTACTGAATTGAAACTTTCTTATTTCGAACGCTATCTGGAGGCCGATTATCTTTTCCCATATGTATTCAATACCAAAAGTAGTATTCGGATTCACCCATTTATGCAATACCGCGACGAGAGAGCGTATAATATTACATCTTCAGGAATGGGTAGCGCATTTAGTTATGTGGTTAATAGCCGGTTAACTGGAACATTCTCCTATCGTTTTGCACGTAATGATGAGTCTAATGTAGAAGCGGGTCAGGGTATTCCAGATAGTCTACTTACCTATAATCTATCGGTCTTTAATCTTAGTTCAAGGTATCATTCGCAGGGAATTATCGGGTATAACACGTTTTCAGTTCAACCCACCATAGAATTATCGGGACTTTTTGGGGAGGGTGATTTTAGTTATCAACGTCTGTTATTGGATATCCGGAAATACACTCCGATGGGGAATAGATCTGTTTTTGCAAGTCGAGTTCGAGGGGGTTGGATTTTTGAACAAAATCGTGATAGCCTTCCATCCGACGTCCGGTTTTATAACGGTGGAAGTACCCTCGTTCGGGGCTGGGCTAGACATATCTTGGGACCTAAGGAGTGGGTAGAACGAGTAGATAGTACATCAAACGGTGCAATAAGTAGGTATAGTTTTGTCCCAACCGGGGGAAAGGCCTCTCTAACTTTAAATCTAGAATGGAGAGAACAGTTTGAGAAATGGAAGGGTGGATACGGAGTTATATTTTTGGACGGTGGGCAGGTTTGGGCGAATACCGAAAGCATTACCATAAAAGATATTCAATGGGCTTTAGGTGCTGGGATTAGATATAGAGCACCCATTGGGCCTATAAGAATTGACCTGGCCTATAAGTTGAATCCTAGTTCCGAAGATTTAGGTATAATCCCTGGAGTACGAGGCAAACAATCATGGGCAAGGTGGGCACTGTACTTATCTATTGGAGAGGCATTTTAGTGAGTTTTTTGAGGGCTATTTTAAAGTGTTTCATGTAGGAATATTACATTCTCATTAATGATGCTAATATGACACAACTTAAACCATACAACAAATAGGATGAGTATGAAAAGAAACCAATTAGTCTTTGTCTTTATGATACTTTGCCTGAGCGTTGGTCTGGGATGTGCTAATTATGGGGCTTTTCAAGGGTTTACCAGTGATGGTTTATACATAAGTCCCTCACCCATTCAAAGTAGAGTGGTCGAGCCACAATTTTTTTCACCAACAGATACAAGTTCTATTTGGCAAGCTGATTATCTTAGCTATGTGAGCCAGGATTCTTATTTATGGGAAGAGTTGTTAAAAAATGAAGTTGAAGAATTAGCCATGCAGGGCTTGGGAATGGATATTATTGAAATTGACCAAACTGGTTTTGAAGGCAGAGGTCCAGCTTTAAAAACTGGTTGGATAATTTCCGAACGTTCGCAATTTTTTATTATTAATGAATTGGCTGGCAGGTCACCTAACACGTTCTTTTTATTACAGACTTCAGTAAAACCGTATTGGGATGTGGTTATTACTCAATCAGGAGACTCTAGAGAAGGAATTGACCTTCAGTACAGAAGAGATTACTAGTAGAGTCATTCTGAAGACAGCGAAGTAACCTATAAGCAAACAAGCGTGTTACATCCCCTCTCAAAAAAGGTTAGGCTTCAAGTGTATTTTCCCTCTATTAGCTAAAGGTTGCTTAGGATGTAGAAAGTAGTTCGTCATACACAATATTCAGGTTATAGGACAAGGGTAGTCGCCATCCTGGGGCAGCAAATTCCTCAAATCCAAGTATGACCTCCATTTGTGCGAATTCTTCTTTTGATTTCCCTGCCATTATAGCCTCATTTCCTAGCGTCAGTAGTTCCTCAAGGAAGGCCTTTTTTCGGTTAACATCTTCCCAAGTTCCAGTGATTCCGAACTCAGGATGTCCATGGCCAAATATATATATGGTATCCTTGGGTAGTTCTTCCACAATGGTGCTCAACACTCTAACCCAGTTTTGAACCGAAGCTCCTGAGCTGGGATCTATGTAAGGATAAGCGCGGTTAAACACCAAATCTCCAAGATGTGCGACCTGTGCTTTTTCGAAAAAACTAACGGTATCGCCACCGGTATGTGCTGCACCATAATGCATGAGGTGTAATGTTTCATCCCCAAAATCCCCAGACCATTTCGAAGAAAACCGCTGATCTGCTGTTATTGGTGTTGCATCTGAATCCTGATTGCTATTTCGTTGATAGGTGGGTACGTTTTCATGCGCAATAATGTGTTGAGCAAATGGGGCAAAAACTCCATTACCAGCGGTATGATCATTGTGATGATGTGAATTTACCAACAAGTCCATTGAGGACGCACCGCGTTCAGTGAGTCCATTAATGAAAGTCTCCGCAGTATCCGGAAACTGAGTATCTATGGCTACCAATGCCTCCGAATTATAGAGCCACCCAATGGTACCACCGCGACCAGTAAACAGTCCTACATTTCTGCGTACTTCTTGAAATCCACTAAGTCGATGAGAACCATCCATAGGACCCTTAATCGTATTCATTGGTGATGGCCTAGCAATCACCTCAGGAAATAAACTAAGTGAGGTAGCCCCAGCCGCTATTCCTTTGAGACTGGTTGATAGAAACTTTTTTCGATTGATCATAGGACTATGGATTGGATGTGGGTTTAAGCAATCTCTTAAAATTCAAGAGTCTAAGGAAGCTAGGTACCGACCTTTCTTAAAGTTAATGGCCAATACGGCATTCATGCATATAGCGGCAATCACAGAATATATGGTAGCCCATATATCTACAATATAGATAGCCAAAATAATGATAACTACATCCACCATCATCTGAAAGCGGCCTGCATTTACATTGTGGTATTTACTCAGGTATAGCGACAAAATATTTAAACCACCTAGGGAAGCTTTATGACGGAACAGCATCAATAAGCCTGCCCCCATCATAGAACCACCAAAAATTGCAGCAAAAAGGGGTATAGAAGAGTCGATTACAATCCATTGTGGAATCCAATTCGAAAGTATGGACACTAAGCCAACAGCAAAAAATGTTTTTAGTGTGAAAAACCAGCCCAACCGCCACAAAGCTAAACCGTAAAATGGGATATTAATGACAAAAAAGAGTTGACCAAAGCTCCATGAGCTTGCATAAGATCCTAAAAAGGCGACACCCGCTGTTCCCCCAATTAAAAATTCTTGCTGGGTGAATAAAGCCACTCCAAACGAAATAAATAAGCTAGCTAGAAGTATAGCTTGTACATCGTCAAACAGACTATGGGAAACGCCTTTAGGCATCGCGGAGTCGCTGGGTTTCTTCTCAAATATATTTGTAGGCTCTATTTTTTTGATCGTTATACCTCTAGTTCATCTCGTATGAGTAATAATATTGAGGAGTGGGGGACGATGATGTATTTTTCATTCTCAAACTCAATTTCGTGAGAGCGGCTCTTCAGAAAAATTGCTAAATCCCCTGCTGAGGCTTGCATACCAATGTATTTTGTATCCTCGGTCACTTTCCAAGCCTCTTCAACATCGGTATTGGGGATAGGGTAACCAGGCCCAGTTTTTAAGATATACCCACTTTGTATCTCTTCTTTTTCCTTTACAGAGGCCGGTAAGACTAATCCGCTTCGAGTGTGTGTTTCCATGTCGCGAGGCTTAATAAGTACGCGATCACCCACTACAATGAAATTGTCAATGGAATTAAGGTATTCTTGAATCATCTATGAACTGTTTCTAGTTGTGGCAACATGTGCCTGAATTTGTAAAGAATGCTGTATCGGTGCATTATTTAACAATACTACATAATGCTAAAGATACGAATAAAAACAGCAAAGCCTGAAAACTGCCTGTAAAGTGTGAGGTCATTTTGAGAGCACCGACTTAAGGTACATTACCTGTGAACCCTTTTTCTTCCGCCATGATTGACCATAAAGTTGTTCGTTTTAATACTTTCAATTATGGGGTAGATTTCTTTATTTGCAGGCGGAAAAATCTAACCAATTCAAAACAATTATGCAGTCACTACGGTTTCGTTTGAGTCTTATGATGTTCCTTCAATTTTTTATATGGGGCGCGTTTTTTGTGACGATGGGCGCCTATCTCTTGCAGGTATTTGAGGGAGAGGAGAGTTTAAACAGTATCATTGGTAGTACGTATGCTACTCATAATTGGGCAGGGTTATTGGCTCCTGTATTCGTAGGCTTACTAGCTGATCGATATTTTAATGCCGAAAAGGTAAATGGAATATCCCATCTTCTAGGTGCAGTGCTTTTGTGGATTGCTGCTGGAATTACAGATCCCGGTACCTTTATATGGGTAATGTTGGCTTATTTTATGCTGTATATGCCTTCCTTAGCCTTAGTCAACGCCATTGCTTTTGCTAATATAAATGATCCAGACAGCGAGTTTCCTAGGATTCGTGTTTGGGGCACTATTGGATGGATAATTGCTGGATTTATTGTTGCAGGAACCGTACTTGGATTTGTTCAAATCCCACTGCTTAGTTGGATTACTGGGGTAGAAAGTAACATTCAATCCACGAACATTCCTCTTAAAGTGAGCGCAGTTATTTCGGTATTATATGGATTATATAGCTTTACCCTTCCAGCTACCCCACCATCGGCAAGGGGAGAAAAGTTTGACGTGAAACAAGCCCTAGGTTTGGATGCATTAAAATTATTGAGTGAAAAGAATTTTGCCATTTTTTCCTTCAGTAGCTTTGCAATTAGTATTCCCTTGGCTTTCTATTATGCTCGTACCAATGATTTTATTGCAGCCGTAGCGTTTGGTGAACAATCACCATCTTTCATGGCTATTGGTCAAATGAGTGAGGTGTTATTTATGTTGGCTATTCCTCTATTTTTGGCACGCCTAGGAATAAAATGGATGCTGCTAGTGGGTATGCTAGCTTGGACAGCTAGGTATTTGTTGTTTGGTCTTTTCCCTGGATCAACCGCACTTATTGTTTTGGGTATAGCCCTTCACGGTATTTGTTACGACTTCTTTTTTGTCACAGGTCAACTCTATGTGGATAAAAAAGCGCCTAAACATCTACGCGCAAGCGCCCAAGGATTCTTTAATTTGTTAACCTACGGTGCGGGTATGCTCATCGGTAATTATGTGTTAGGTTGGTGGGGAGATCGCATTTCACTCGATGGATCCACTATGGAGGGCTGGTTAGCTGGTGCTCAAAGTTTTTGGGTGATGCCTGGTATCGTAGCCTTAATAGTAGCCGCCTTTTTCTTTGCACTTTTTTGGGATAAAACCACTGATCAAGAAACTCCTGCGGAGGGAGCAGCATAAATGCAGCATAGAAAGATACGCATGGGGATGATTGGCGGTGGCACGGGAGCATTTATTGGATCCGTACATAGAATTGCTGCGCGTTTAGATGGGCAAATCGAGTTGGTTTGCGGCGCTTTTAGTAGTTCTCCTGAAAAAAGTAAGGAGACTGGGCAAGAGTTATATCTACCAGAAGAACGAGTATACACCACTTGGCAAGAAATGATTCTACAGGAAGCCCAACGCAAAGAAGGTGATCGTATGGATATTGTTTCTATTGTGACGCCTAATCACTTGCATGCTGCTCCTGCAATGATGGCTTTAGAGCATGGTTTTGCTGTTATTTGTGATAAACCCTTGTGTTTGTCTACCAGTGAGGCATTAGAAATTAAAAAAGCGGTAAAAAAATCTGGTTTACCTTTTGCGCTAACCCACACTTATACGGGGTATCCAATGGTTAAACAGGCACGGTATATGATTGCATCGGGCGAATTAGGGCCGGTTCGCAAGGTGGTAGTGGAATATCCACAAGGATGGCTAACGGAGAAACTAGAGGATGAGGGTCAAAAACAAGCCACTTGGAGATCTGATCCAGCCAAAGCGGGTAAAGCGGGTGCTTATGGCGATATTGGGACGCATGCTGCTAATATGGCTGAATATGTCTCAGGATTACAGATAATCAAGGTGCTGTCTCAGATGTCCAAGGTGGTTGAAGGGCGTTTACTGGATGATGATTCCACGGCACTGTTAGAGTTTGAGGGTGGAGTACCCGGTGTATTGATTTGTTCCCAGGTTTCTGCTGGTGAGGAGAATGCGCTGAAGGTTAAGGTTTATGGAACTAAGGGAGGAGTAGAATGGTGTCAGGAAGACGAAAATAGTCTTCTGGTAAAACGGTATGGGGCGCCGAACCAGATATATAGAACCGGGGTTGATAATGCTTATTTGGCAGAAGCAGCATTGGTGCATGCGCGAGTCCCTTCTGGGCACCCTGAAGGTTATCTTGAAGCTTTTGCCAATATTTATAGAAATTTTGCTATGGCCGTTCGAGCTCATTTTTCAGGATCCGCGCACAACCCTATGTATGATTTTCCAGATATTGATGACGGCGTTCATGGAATGGCCTTGATAGATGCCATGGTGGAATCCACTAGTTCAGCTAATCAATGGATAGAGGTAAGTCATTAACGTTTTAAGGAATTGATGTCTTCAGACACTCTGCCGTTTAATTTTAACACGAATACATAGTTAAATCTAAATGAAAACTATTAAAGGCCCAGCTATTTTTTTTGCACAATTTATTGACTCATCTGCTCCATTTAATTCACTGGATGGGTTATGTCAATGGGCGGCTAATCTAGGGTACAAAGGAGTTCAAATCCCAAGCAACATAGATTTCATGATTGATTTGGATACTGCAGCAGAAAGTCAAGATTATTGCGACGAACTTAAGGGAAAAGTAGCCTCCTATGGCCTTGAAATCACTGAATTATCAACCCATATACAAGGTCAATTAGTCGCAACCCATCCTGCACATGACTCTATGTTCGATGTATTTGCTCCCGAACCACTAAAAGGTAATGAACCCGCACGCCGAGAGTGGGCCATAGACCAGGTTAAAAAGGCTGCGATAGCCAGCCGGCGCCTTGGCTTGAAGGCGCATGCCACCTTTTCCGGATCCTTACTTTGGCCAATGGTTCATCCATGGCCACAACAGCCTAAGGGACTCATTGATGAGGGTTTCGCTGAACTTGCTAAGCGCTGGATTCCCATTTTGGATGTGTTTGAAGATAATGGGGTGGCTTGTTGTTATGAGGTTCATCCAGTAGAGGACATACACGATGGGGTTACCTTCGAGCGCTTTTTAGCGGCAACAAACAATCACAAAGCGGTGAATATATTGTATGATCCCTCGCATTTTGTATTGCAGCAACTCGATTATCTAGCATACATTGATCACTACCATGAATTTATAAAAGCGTTTCATGTAAAGGATTCTGAATTCAATTCAACAGGAAAAAAAGGAACCTTCGGTGGATACGGTGACTGGAGAGATAGAGCGGGTCGTTACCGATCACCCGGAGATGGTCAGGTAGACTTTAAAGGAATTTTCACCAAGCTAACCGAATATGGATTCGATGGTTGGGCTGTACTAGAATGGGAATGTTGTGTCAAATCTCCCGAACAGGGTGCAAGAGAGGGTGTTTCTTTCATACAAAGTCATATTATCGAAGCTACCGAAAAAGCCTTCGACGATTTTGCTGGTGGCGGTGGAGTAGATCGAACACTTAATCGACAAATATTAGGACTAATAGATTAGCTCTTATTAGCGATTATTCTAAGATTTCTGCAGTTTCTTTTCGTAACAATACTTCTCTTCTATTGTCCATCGACTGGGTATCAATGAGTTTGTTATACGGATCTATGCCCACTGTAGATGGTTCGGCGCCAACCGTAAATCGTAGAGTATTTTCTATTTGGTTAAACCGATGTTTTTGTAAATAAATCACAGAATCTTGTCCTTGCGAATCCTTGGTAAAAATACCCACATCTATATAATCACGAAGAGGTAGGGATTGAATAGGTCTTCGAAGTCCTTCTTTTTCCAATAGTAAACTGTCTCCAGCAGCATCTTTATAGCGTCGTTTTCCTTTTTCGTCACTCTCATACTTAGCTGCTAGAAGTGTAAACTCAACCTCATAGGTACTGTCTGGATTAATCCACCATTCCGCTTTATCTACCCGATTATCGTATAGGGTAATGGTTCGGAACAAGTCATGAATAAGATAATCAAGGCTGTCTGGGGTGGCATTAGCGATTTCATCCACAAATTCCTCGGCAATGGTATAGGGAGCCTCCTGATAAGCCACTTTATTAAGGTATCTTTGTATGGCTCTATTTAGTGTTTCTTCTCCTAAATAATCACTGAGGGCATAAAGTACCAAGGATCCTTTATTATAATGTATGTATTGCTGGTTTTCATTATACATTAGGGGTCGTTCTTTTATACCTTCAAAGGCGCGTCCAGCCAAATAGCGATCCAAGGCGTCCTTTAAAAATAGGCGCATTTTATCGTCACCATATTCGCGCTCAAGTACTTTTAGTGAGACATATTCTGACATACTCTCCGACATAAGCGTAGCCCCTTTTACATTTGCTCCTATGACCTGATGGGCCCACCATTGGTGAGCGACTTCGTGAGCGGTGACACTAAAAGGATAATCCACTCCCGATTCATCTTCCTCATCCACTGCTGCAATAAACCCAATGGCTTCTGAGTATGGTATAGTGTTGGCAAACGACTGAGCAAAGCCACCGCTTGTTCGAGGGAACTCAATAATTCGAACTTGACGGTGTTGATAGGGTGAAAATTCTTGGGTACTGTAGTCCAACGCTTTTTTAATACCCTTGATCATTCGCTCGACATTGTAATGATGAGCTGGATGATGATAGATTTCAATGGCAACCGTATCACCATTTGTTCGGAGCCAATAATCTTGGGCAGTGGAAAATTCCGCAGAAATAAAGGAGTAAAAATTCAGAATCGGACTGTCCATTTTATAATGGAAATACCGGCGGCCACTATCTAACCATTCTCGCTCTAAGTAACCAGGGGCAATGGCAATTTGGTCAGAGTCGGTGCTTATGATGGTTTCAAAGTCAATCCAATCGGCATCATAAGAAATATAGTTGTTCATACGTGCCAATGAATCCGTTGCATCGGGCATACGATCTCTAGGAGCTAAGTCAAACTTTTCTCTGGATTCGCTACCAATAAGTTCTCCCGCTGGGTTATACCCAATTCGTGGTAGAATACTGTTGTTTAGAAAGGTGCCGTTACCCAAAACCGGTGAATTATTACGTAGCCATTCATTGGGAGCATTAGATAATTCAAACTCGAATCTTATCGAATCACCAGGCTCAAGTGGAGGATACACGGTAAAGATATCATAGTTAAACACACTGTCTTCTAGTACGCGTTCGAAGCCTCTGTTAAACCTAAAATCTGTTTTTAAATTACCGTGGTCAATATGAATGGAGTCTAAAGTAACGGATGTTTTATTTTTTAAGGTGTAATTCCCTCTCACTACCAAGTCTCGAGTTTCAGGGTATAAATCCATTTCAATATACGAAGCGGTAATCCTTGGTTGTGGAATGGAGCTGTATTTCCCATAGGTTTTTTCCCACTCAGCCGCAGATGCTTCCTGCTCTTTAGAGGATTGCCGTTCGTACTTAATATTATCTACGTAATATATGTACGAACCCATACTAAAGAAAAACACTAACAGGCCGGCAACTATACTCACGTTTGCTGAATTGCTTCGTTGTTTTGCTATCTGCCAACGTTCTTTCCAAGAAGGATATGATCCCCGCGGAAATAACCAAAGCGCCATCACATACAAACTTAGCGCTAAAGCCAACCAATACATTTTGTACCCAAAATAGCCCGATAGGTAATGCCCGTATCCATTCATATCTGAGTAGGGTGTAGCCGGTGCTTGATTGAACTTAAAGATCATTTGCTCTAAGCCAATCTGAGACGAAAAACTAAGTCCAATGGATACCAATAGAAGTATAAAAAAGCCTACAAAATAGTTTTTAAACAGCGTATGAATGAATAATGCTAATAAACTCCAAATGAATAGGTGGATAAACTGAATCCCAAAGAGTTGGGTTAGATACAAACCAATTTCAAAATGATAATAGCCTTGGTAGGTTTGAATAGCCATTCCTAAGACCATTACTGTTGATAGCAATATAATTTGCATGACACTGATGGCCAATAATTTTGACCCCAGAAGTACCCAAGTGGGAGTAGGAGTACTGTGTAGTAAAGAAGCCATTCCTGTTGTGTGATCCCGTTGCAGCACCATACCAGCATACAGAAAGGTCAACAAATTAATGAAAAGCCCAAAAAAGGTACCTGGTAGTTCAAGCATTTGCCATGTCACAGGTAAGGTTTGTGTCCCATAAATTTCACTACCTGTGGTTATGCTTATGAGGGAAAATAACATAGCCATAATGACGATAATGATAAATGGCCAACTCTTCACAATATAGCTTACATCGTTCTTGGTCATTAACCAGAGACGCCTGAATACTTCTTTATTGCTAAATTTCAAGGATACAGAAGGTAATTGAACCCGACCAATGACTCCGAAGTTGTTCTTTGTTTGTACTTTTCCTTCTTTATTCCAAGGCCAACGGATGCTAAAAGCTTGTTGATGGAAGTTAAATTTAGCAAACACTCCTGCAAAAATACCGGCCCCGATAACCGACCATAATACCCGATTTAAAATGACCCATTTTTCCCAGGGCAGTGGGTTTTCATTTTGATCATAAACGGTCCAATATTCGGTATAGATTAGGTTGGCATTATATCCAAATGGGTCTAGCATAGCCGCCAACACTTTGTTATCTAAATCGGTCAATAAGGTATCAGCGATAGTTTGAACAATAATAAGACCTAAAATGGCTAAGAATCCTACGCTAATACTCCGCGTAAAGGTCACTACAGCAAATACAAAGGCTCCTAGAAAAAAAGTGTTGGGTATTAGGTACATCCAAAACGACTGTGCGTAGGCACTAAATGCAAAAGGGGCAAGCAAGTCGGGATTGGTACCCGGTAGAAGGGTTCCGATAATAATGCCTAATGTGGCGGCTAATAAAACCCCCATCGTAGCCATATAACCGCCTAAAAACTTACCTAAAAGATACGATCCAGTACCAAAAGGATACGAAAAAAGTACCGAGTGCATTTCATGCTTAAAATCCTTGTAAATGGTTCCACCAATTAATGCTGGAAGTAGGAAAAAAATAAAGACGTTCATCGAATTCAACAGCCCGTTAATGGCTGTGGGTGAATTAGCAATAGTGGCTGAATTCACCGAAACCGAAATAGCATCAAAAATACCAGCTGAGCTTGCCATCAAAATCAAAGCTAGAAAAAACATCACCGATAGGTACACATAGTAACTAGGACGCTTAAACCACTGGGTTAGTTCAAAAAGAAAAATGGTGAAAAAAGAACCCATCAGCCCACTTCCTCGTTTATATTTTCTAGTGTATTATTTGGTTCGAGCTGCTTCAAAGCAACAAAATAGGCATCTTCTAAATTTGGTTGTTTTGCCTCAAAAGCCTCTGAGGGTTGTTCGGTAGCAAATACACGAACAAAAAGACTGTTGTCGTCATTAAAGCCAGAGGAGATTACAGAAAACTGTTCTTCATATCGTTCTAACTCTTCCCGCTCAATACGGCATCCCCAAATACATCCTTCGATGGATGAAACGGCTTTTTTGGGAGTGTTATGGAGTAAGATTTCACCCCCATTCATGATGGCCATATCGGTACATAATTCTTTTACATCATCTACAATGTGAGTGGAGAAAATCACAATGTTGTCGGTGCCTATTTCCCGGAGAACATTCAAAAAACGTTGTCGCTCTGCAGGGTCTAAACCTGCAGTGGGTTCATCCACTATGATGAGCTTGGGTTTATTCAGTAATAACTGAGCTATACCAAATCGTTGCTTCATTCCTCCAGAATAACCAGCCACTTCTTTGAATCTAACGTCGTATAAATTGGTGAGTTCAAGAGCAGAAGCCACTATATGATCTCGCTCTTTTTTATTTGAAATACCTTTAAGCTCTCCCATGTAATGCAAGAGATCATAGGCGTTCATTTTAGGATAAACCCCAAAGCTCTGTGGTAGGTACCCTAGTATCTTACGCAATTCTATGGGCTCATTAAATAAATCAATATCTCCTAGTCGTGCTTCCCCCATATCCGCGTCCTGCAATGTGGCAATGGTCCGCATGAGAGTGGATTTACCAGCTCCGTTAGGACCTAGTAATCCAAACATACCATTGGAAATAGTAATGGAGACATCCTTTAGTGCCTGAACTCCATTTGAATAGGTTTTGGATAAATGTGAAAGATGTAATTCCATAGTTCCGTATAAATATCATGGCAGTTATAAATGCCCTTCAAAATACTATTTTCTTTGTATAGAACGAAGAATTACGTGGTTAATCTGTGTTTGTCACAACAGGTTCATTTTTATTTCGAAAAATGAGTAAATAAAAGCCTCATCGGTTTCAACCAAGATGAGGCCTGGGGTACAATTAAAAATGGGTACAATTAAAGAAAGTTGAGTTTCTAAGTAGATAGATGTTCTTATGTGGTGTTGGCTTTTGTAATTTTGGGTTGAGTGGTCGTGTGATGGTAGTTATATAGTGGTAGTTTTATAGGACTCTGAACGGACTACCTTATAGATAAGGAGTCGATTTATGACTATTTGTTACAGAAAGAGCGTGATTTTTTTCATTTCATTGAATTCTCATTTTAGAAAAAAAACAGTATGAATACTAAAATCAAGGATTTGCAGAGACAAGGAAATAGCTTAATTTGCTGACTCCATTTTAAATAGTTAATTTGACTAACAGTTTGAAGCACAGACTATTTAGCCATTAGAAACGCTATTTATTCACTATTTGATTTATCCTTGGGTTTTTATGCGCAACCTTTTTGCACAATATTTTTGGGTTTGTATCGCTTTGATCATGAGTTTTGGTATGCTTATGGACACGGTGTATGCTCAGAGCATGATTTTAAAACCACCAACAGCCCAGGATTCAGATGGGGATTACGAAGTAAAACTACTTTTGAAACAGGATGCTGAATTCCGCTTGGAATGGACTAATTTAGACGCTTCTGCGCTGAATTTAACAGGTAGGAATGCAAAATTAATCATTGGTAGGGCATCAAATACCTATCAAACCTTAGCACTTGATGTTAGTGGAAATCGAGCCGATTTGGTCCCCAATAATATAGGTCTTAGTGTAGGTCGATACTTTGCCCGAATCACCAATTCAACGGCTCGTACAGCTGGTGAAATTCAACAGGATTACACCGCTAATCCAGGAAGCATTTTTTATTCCAACGAAGTACAGATTATAGTCGAGGCAGACGAGGCTCCATCTATTATTGCCCCACGAGGAAATACCACTAACGCCACCCCCACTTTTCAATGGACGGCGGTTTCTGGTGTCCCGTCCTACTGGCTAATTGTGTCCAGCACACCCTTCGATATAGTAGAGGATGATGAAGGAGGAATTACCATTGAGGGCGCAACCGTCGTCTGGCAATATATCACTAAAACGACTACCGCTGATTATGGTGACATTAATCGGGAATCTCCTTTTACGGATGAGGCACCGCCTTTAAATGCAAATCAAGAGTATAGTTACACGGTTTTAAATGTGTATGAGGAGAATAACCCTGTTTATACTAGCCCGGTATTTGGAGGTATAGTTCCTTTCATTTACGTTGACCCAAATGCGGTGCCAAAAACAACACTTGTACGACCGAATAACAATGTAGAACTATTTGCAGAGGAGACCATTACTTTTGAGTGGACAGATGTTCCTGAGGCTTCAAATTATACGGTCAACCTTTTTCAAGTGATGAAACAGCAAGGTATTGACGTTACGGTTCCTATCTGGTCAGGGACTACGACTAATAACCTGATTGAGTTTCCTGCCCTGCAAACCCTAAAGAGTGGTCGGTATCAATGGAATGTGGTTTCCAATAACACCAAGGGTGGTGGAACTACATCCAGTAGTCGCTTTTTTCAGTACAATGTTGAAACGGGTGAATTTAGCGTGCGAGTACTAAGCGCGTCTGATAATTCCAGCTTATTAGGAGTCGAGCTTTCCGCGCGGGCGATATCCGGCGGGGTGACTCCTTCCCTTCCTTATTTCGTTCAATCGGACAGTTATTCGGATAGTTTGGTAGCCGGTACCTATGAGTTTACAGCTGAAAAACAAGGTTTTGAAACTACTACCACTACATCGGTTATACGAGATCAACGCACGACTTCTGTGCAGATGAAAATGAATCCTTTACCTTCCTCGATATCTGGAGTGGTGAAAGATAATGCAGGACAAACCGTAGAAGATGCCGTAGTACGTACAGTTAAATCTGATGATGGAACTGTAAAAACTACAACTACAGGGGTTAATGGAGATTATTCGATATCATTAAATCAGGGAAGCTACACCGTATCCGTTTCGAAGTCAGGCTTCATTAGCCCAAGTAGTCGTTCGGTTACTCTTGGATTAGACGAGCAAAAAAATCTTTCGGATCCTTTTATTTTGACTAATGACCAGGCAACGGTATCCGGCACTATATTTAACGAGGACGGCGATGCGGTTTCAAGGGCGACTGTACACATTACAAATGGGAGTCAGGAGTATGAAGTCCAAAGTAATGGATCGGGTGCCTATCAATTTACCGTCTCAAGTGGGAGTTGGACCCTTTCAGTAGAAAAAATTGGATTCGTAAAACCTGAAGATGAGACGGTATCTCTTTCTACTGGTGATATTTTGCAAAGTCAAGATTTCACACTAACGGGTAATGCAAACCAGGTTACTGGATTCGTACGAGAGCGAATTACCAATGAAGATGGTTCTACTGGCTTAAGCCCTTTTGGGAATGTAGAGGTTCGTGCTATACCTAGCGTTGGAACAGTTATTAGTACTACAGCATCCGGAAACGGACAGTACACACTATCGCTTAAGAGTGGCTCGTATTCTATCGTGGCAGTGGAAGAGAATTATGCTTCTAATCAGGAAAGAGAGTTAGTTATTGGTATAGCTGTGGGTGAAACGATTTCAGGGATGGATTTTGAAATGGTCCCAAACGCGAGCTCGGTTTCAGGTACGGTGAGTTTGCCTAATGGAAATGGGGTTTCGGACGCCACCGTGACTGTTCTAAATGTGGGTACTACCCAAACCAATAGTAGTGGGTACTATTCTATGAGTGTGCCAAACGGTAGTCATCGGGTTTCGGTAAGTAAGACAGGATTGGTATCTCCTTCTCCAAAAACAGTCAGTTTATCCGCTGGTCAAGATCTAACCGGTATTAATTTTGAAATGACGCCGAACGCAGGCTCCATTTCAGGTAAAGTAAGTTCGAGTGGTTTAGCTCTAACCAATACTCAACTACGGGCAAGGAATACATCAACCAGTCAGGTGGTTTCCCTAACCAATGGTAATGATGGGAGTTATACGTTTAACTTACAGTCGGGTAGCTGGGTTATTTTGGCACAAAAAACGGGTTTTTTGTCTGATTCAAGCTCTACCGTAACCATTGGGCCGGGCCAATCGGTGATTAATCAGAATTTTTCGCTGGTGGAAAATACCTTTACGCTTAGGGGTACGGTGACCGATGGAACTAATGCGATTAGAAACGCTAGTGTATCGATTAATGATGGTGATGGGTTTAGCCAGTTAACTCAAACGCAGATTAATGGAACCTATGCCTTTAGTGTTCCTGCGGGGGTGGATTATACGATGTTGGTCGAAAAAGATGGGTATAAAAGCGCGAGTGGCAACTCAGGAGTTCAGTCGGCTGGATCTACCAAAGTGAGTGATTTTACCCTAAGTTCGAATCCTTCTTCTGTAGCCGGTACGGTAAATGTGTCGGGTGGAGGAATTTTGGCGGGGGCAAAAATTTATGCGCTAAATGGTTCGGGTCAAAAAGTAGATTCGACTACCAGTAAATCAGATGGAACCTATGTGCTGGGTTTGAACCCAAATAGTTATACCCTAAGGGTTCAGAAGGCCGGCTATACCACTGCCCAAAAAGCGACTACATTGAGTATTGGACAGAACCTTACAGGAGTTAATTTTTCGGTTAGCGAAAACTTTGTATTCATATCTGGAACCATCACCGACTCGGAGGGTAATGCATTGAACCAAGTGTTGGTAAATGCGAGTAAATCTGGCGGAGGGGGTGCGACAGCTGTTTCGGATGCAGAGGGTGCCTACAGTTTTGAGGGTTTAGTTGGGGGTAGCTACGTGATTAGCTATTCGAAAACTGGGTATGTCAGTAAAGAAGTGGCTCAAACAGCGTCAGATGGGGCGACTATTCGTCTAGATCAGCAGCTTACAATTAAGGATGGTCGAGTATCGGGCCTTGTTCAAGATGTTAGTGGGGCACGACTTGCTGAGGCTACGGTCACCGCTACTCACAGCAATGGGACTACGTATACCGGTATTACGAATGCGCAAGGAGAGTACAGCCTCAATAGCTTGGAATTGGGAAGTTTTACGGTTAATGCTACTAAAACCGGCTATAGTTCTCCTGCGGATGAAACATTTACTCTCAGCGTAGAAGAAACGGAGTTAACGCAGCTTAATGTAGATGGCTTGGTTCTCAATAATGCGGGTATTTCGGGCACTGTTGTACAAGCAGTAAGCGGCGCGGGTATTAAAGGAGCTGAAATATCCCTGATTGGTAGAGAAGGTAATGGGTCTAGTTTTACCGTATCGGATGCAAGTGGGGCGTATAGTATATCTGAAATGAGCCCGGGAAGCTTTTTGCTAATAGCGTCTAAGGAAGGGTTTGAGAGTGATACGGTAGGAGTGGTTTTAACGGCTGGATCGATAATCTCAGAACAGGTACAGTTGTCCCCAAATATTGGTTCCCTTGCCGGTAAAGTCACCGATAAAAGTGGGGCTGCCTTAGGGTTTAATGTGACGGTAATCGCTTCTAATGAACTGAATTCTTACACCACAAAAAGCGATGCGTCTGGAAATTTCCAATTCAACGAAATTGAGAATGGAGCTACCTATACCCTTGAAACAGATATTTATCGAGAGGGCTATGAAAATGGAAGCTTGACCGAAACCGTTGCCGCAGGTGAGTCTGCCGCCACGCTAAGTGACAATGTGGAGGTTACTGTAAGGCAGGCTTCGATCACTGGTGCCGCTGGTGTTGCAGGGGCTACCATGCGCTTAATCAATGCCGATACCCAAGAAATTGTTGAATTGGTTCAGTCAAATCCTTCGGGGAATTATAGTTTCACTTTCCTTCCTGCGGGCAATTACCTAGTTCAAGCACAACTCCTTGGATATGAGTTTAGCCCTGCGCAAAGAGGCCCTATTTCTTTGGGTAATAAAACCGCTGCAACGGCAAATTTCACCGCTCAGGCTAATATTGCTACCTTGGACGTGAAGGTCTCAACGGAGGGTGAAGCCTTATCAAATGTAGATGTAAGTATTATCTCCGCGGACACTGCAATCGTACTATCTCAAAAATCGGGAAGTGATGGTATTGCTAGATTTTCCCGTATAAAAGCCACCTCCTACACCGTGCGAGCCTCTAAATCGGACTTTAGTTCCGATCCTGCGCAGCGAGTTCAAGTATTGCAGACGGGTGATTCAACCACGGTTAGTTTCAACATGGTTTCCAATAATGCGCAGTTTTCCGGACGAGTTGTCAATTCCACAGGAAATGGGCTTTCTGGTGTCAACATTCAAGCCACCCTGGAAAGCACGGGACAGAGTTTTACCGCATTATCAAATAATTCTGGACAGTACAGCTTTGACGGAGTCGCCTCTGGTATATATAAATTAAAGGCCGAGCGCGAAGGATTTACCCAAGATAGCGTAGAAGTCACTCTGGTTGATGGAGATAACAAAACGGTGGATAATTTAGTACTAGCACCACGTTATGTGGATGTGCGAGGGAAGGTTTTGTTGAGATCGGCTGGATTCGAGGGTGCAAGCATCCGGGCGCAATCATCAACCAGCTTGTCTACACTCTCAGATGCAAATGGGAATTATCGTTTTGGGACATTGCCGATTTCAATTGAAGATGGGGATTCTACAACCTATCAGTTTACGGTGAGTTCAGGGGTCTTTTCGAAAACCTATACTCGGGTGATTAAGCCGGATCAGGTTACTCAGCAAATTGTGCTACCGGATACCTATGTTCCCAGTGGTCAGATTACGATTCGAGTGAACGATGGCAAGGATCCTTTAGCCGGTACGGAATTGGTTTTTGGCGTTTCGGGTGGGCAATCACAGAAAATTATTACCGGTAGTGACGGGACCTATGCTTCTCAGTCGAATCTGAAACAAGCGGAGTATACCTTAAGTTTGTTTAAAGAAGGCTATTTATACCCGGAAAATACCATTCGAATTGCTCTTGATTCCGATACAACGGTATTAGATAGCACCTTCAGTTTACCTTATGTGCAATTACCGGTGGGAGATATCTTGGCCGATCAATCTACTGCTGTTTCGGTAATTAGTCCTGCAGGCTTAGAACTGGATAATGCAACTGTCTCGGCGCAGCTCTACTACCGTGTTGGGTCAACGGGCTCTTTTCAGTCCCTAACCATGCAAACAATAGATGGTGGGTCAGCGGGAGTTGATACCCTTCGCGCAACCATTCCCGTTCAAGGAACCGTTGAACCAATTACTTTATATACTTCCGTACAAAATATCGAAACGGAGATAAGTTATCAAAGCAATCAGGAAACGATCACCCCTTTGGCCAGCGGTATACTTAGTACGGTACGTATAACACCAGGGCTAAAAGGAAAAAAAATACGCCTAGGTGATACCTATGATCTCAATGTAGAATTGCGCGATGGAATTAATGAATCCCTTCAAGATAAATTTGAAGGAGACATAACGGAAGGAACTGTTCGATGGTCACTGATTAATAATTCGTCGGGTATTCGACTTAGTACATTAGAGGGTACTCAAGCCACCTTGGAAACCCTAGCGGCGGGCACCTATCAATTTAGAGTAACCACCGAATATAATGGTACGAGTATTAGTGAGACCATAGATGTTGAAATTCAAAGTATGCCCATCGACAGTATGGTCGTGAGTAGACCAGCGAAGCAGATTTCAAATGCCAGTACGCATCTATTCGGTTATACGGCCATTGACACATCCGGTAGTAGTGTAGTTTTAGGGAATAACTTAGAGTGGAAGGTGAATCCAAGCACGGTAGGTACCGTGGATAACAGAGGTGTTTTTACCCCTACCAATAACAACACTATAGGTTCGTTTACCGTGGAGGTAACCGATCCGGTGAGTGGTATTCAATCTAAATCAGATGTGGTAGAATTGGTCGCTCGAATACTTCCGGAAGAAACCTACACTCTCACCAATGGGAGTGGTATGCAACTTAGTTTACCGGAAGGGTCTGTGGAAATTCCCTCTCAGTTATCGTTGGGTGAAACCGTACCTCCAAAAACGAAGAAATTTGTTTTTGCCCAGGGGACGGACATCTCATATACCGTATCGGATTTAATTTATATTCTTTCTTTCTCGGGCAGTCCTCTCATGAAAGAGGCGGTTTTAACCTTACCAGACGACACCACAATGACTTTTAATACAGGCATACGGGAGATAGGGAGGTTTAATTTTACTACTTTGCAGTGGGAGTTATTGGAAGCTACTCAGGCTAAGTACTCCAAGTCTTTTGGACAGCGAAATAATGTTGAGACAGCAGGAACGGTTAGTATTTCAAAACTGGGGCAGTTTGCTGTAATGGCAGAAAATGAACCCTTGGGTATAAAGTATGCCGCCGTTCTACCTAGTCCTTTTAGTCCTGAAATCGCACCTTTACGCATAGGTTATTGGTTGGATTCGGCTTACCCACCAGTGAAAGTGGATATCCAAATAGTCAATATGAAAGGCGAGTTAGTACGAACTTTGCTAGAGGATGATTTACAACAACCAGGGCGTTATGGATCGGCGTCCTCTCAAAAAGAATTATTGTGGGATGGGAAAACAGATAGTGGTGCATGGGCTCGAAATGGACGCTATATCATACAAATAAAAGCGAAAGATCAGTCAGCTGAAGTAGTGAAGCTGTTACCGGTGGTGCTTATTAAATAGGATATCATGATTAGCCTTAGACAACAAAATAGTGATGTTTTAAGAAGGTTTAGGAAATCAATTACCCATGCCACTTTGGTCACCTTCCTTGGTATATGCATAAGCTTACTCCCTTTTGGGAAGGCCCCCGCATTATTCGCTCAACAGGTATCTACCATTCCAGGGTCTTTCGTCGATGTGGGTTTTGGAACTCGGCCGGTTGCCATGGGTTACGCTTTTGTTGGCTTAGCGGACGATGAAAATGCAACCTATTGGAATCCAGCAGGGTTAACTAAAGCAGATGGGTTTAAAGTGGGTTTATCACAGCTAGATCACTGGGGCTTGGTTACTTACAATTATGCAGCTATTACGGTTCCTTCATTTGGCCAAAACCAAGCGTTAGGGATTGCAGTGATTTCTTCAGGAGACGATATGATGAGTGAATTATCTGTGCATGCTGCGTATGGATTTCGCGTACAATTTGTCTCTATAGGTGCTTCAATTAAATATCGAAGTGCTTCTTTTGGTAAGAATGCTCTTTCTGAAAATTCTTATCTAGTGTTCGATCCAGAAGAAATATCTATTGGAATGGGGCAGCAGGTTACAGGTAATGCGTTTGGTTTAGGATTAGATCTTGGATTATTGGTCCACATAAATGAGTCCATTCAAATTGGAATGATGGCTCGCGACTATAAGGCCCCTATGCAATGGAGTTCCTCCGCTGTCGAAAGTAGTGTGTATTCTGCAAAGGGTGATTATGCCGAAGATTTGCCCATGGAACTTATGTTTGGTGTATCAGGGAGAATGGGGGATGAATTAACCTTAGTCGCTGATTATGTGCCTGCTTTACAGAATGATCGAACGACTTGGGTGCGTGCGGGTTTTGAAAAGCGCTTAGCTAAGGTTTTAATGATTCGAGGAGGAACCGAACAAGGGATTAATAATTTGGAGGACGATAAAATCACTTTAGGCACTGGACTAGATATTTCTATTCAACAGGCCCTACGCATAAAGGCCGACTTCACCTATGTTATGGATCCAATCAAAGACTCTCAACGGTTTAGTTTTTCAATCCACTTCTGATGAAACAGCGTTTATTCTTTTTATTCACTTATTTATTTGCCTTGTTGGCCATTTTTAGTCCTGAGCTTCAAGCACAAAGTGGAGGGGAAGAAGATGACGCAGAACCCAGTGAATTGCACCTATTCCGAGGTGGATACATGGATGTTTCTTTTGGGCTTAATCTCAATACCATTGGTGGAAGCCTTGGATCTAGTGGAATGGGTGGGCTACTATCCTCGAAGGTATATAACGGGGCATTGAATGTTAATCTGAACCCGGCCATGTTAGCCTTTAATACCAGTGGGCATATGGTATTTGATAGTCGGATTGGTCTTGGAACAGACATGAATGCTGGATTGAACAAACGTATCATAAATTCACTGAATACAAGTTTAGATAGCTCTATTACGGATACATTTAGTGATACCGATACCTGGACTCAGTTTCCAGAGACCTATATTCAGCCAACCAAAATGAGAAACCTCGATGTAGGGCTTACTCCAAATATAGGTTTGATGGCCTTTTCGATGCCTATTACAGAAGAATTGACTTTAGCAGCATCGTATAACTACCCCATGAGTATGAACCTTGACATGGGTATAACCGGCATTTCAGCTAAACTAGCACAAGAACAAGGAACCGACGAAGTAGCCATACGGTTCGATGTACTCATGAATATTTCCTTGCTCATGCAAATGCAACTTCAAATGAGTAATCTCACTATTGGCGGAGGTTATACTATCGTAGATACTCCTGCAAAAAAGATTTCAGCTGGCTTATCCATTAGTAGGTATCAGGTAGATAATGTACGGCGCCTACAGGCCGATTTATCGGGTATGGTAGTCGTTGGTGGTGCTGACGAACGGTATTTTAACAATCCTGCAGATCCTAACCTTAATAGTGAATTAGGTGAGATTAACACCTTTTCAATGAATGCGTATGCCAATTATCGTTCTGTTGGGTATGGGTACACCCTTGGCTTTGTTTATCAAACTTACCAAGGTATTAATGCCTCTTTGGTATACAAAAACATGCCTAGTTTCAGTTTGATTGCCGAGGAAGGAGCCTATGCAAATGCATTTCTACCCATCTTTGTTACGGGTACAGGTGATGAATTATTACAAGGAGAAATAGGGGTTGCCTTAGATAGTTTACAAGCAAATAAACCAAATTTAACCACAGAACGTAACATAGGTTCTCTTGTGAGTAATGGAAGTTTAAATCTACCCTCTTCATTAAGTTTAGGGTTAGACTTTAATGTAGGTATGCATACCATCGTTTTCAATTATAGTTATTATAATGGCCAGTTAAGTTATGGGCATGGAAGTAATGTAATAGGTAAGCAGGCTAATCATGGCATTGGTTTTGGTATGGACATTCGACTAGAGGATCGTTTTGGGTCTTTTGCATCATACGCAACTATCCCCCTACGATTACTACTATTAGACTTTGATGGTATGCTTTTTCAAGCGTTTGGTAATACCACAGGATTTTCAAATAGTCATTTACGATTCGGTGGAAAGATAATGACGGGTGTTGGGATAGATACACGTGAAGATGTAGATGGCTATGCTGATCTTTTAGGCAAGGCATTCCCACAATCATTTAGCCTTGGACGACAGTATAGTATTTTTGATCAGGTTGATGTGGGGGTCACCGTTTTAGCCATCCCTGATCTTATGGTTAAATATTCCATTGGGATACGATTTTAGAAACGGCTAGTCTTTCTTATTATCTGTCTCTCGTTTTTAGCTAGAACGCTACAAAAGTACTTATTTATACCTTCAAAGTACTTTTTAAAAAGATATTAAGTCATTTGTAATTACTTGATAATCATTTTTAAAGTATCTGATAATTATTACTGTCCAATAAACCTGTATACTTGTATTTGTGAAAAACGTAGTTAATACAACATTTCGGGTTATTATTCTCGTACAATAACTGACCACCTTAATTAAGTTTGAGGCTTGATTAGGGTTTTTTTTATCTTCATGCCTATCACAATTAATAATAGTCATGAATTATCCGAATTCAACTGGTACAACCTTTATTGCATTTTGTATATCTGTCTTATGCATTAGCTGTACAGATGTTAACATTAAGAATAAACCTGCCCACAATTTTGAATCTCGAGAGGTGTTTGAAGAGAACGATATTTATCTCGTAGCCTTTGAAATAGTGAATGCCAATCGTGTTAATCTTTTGACAGAAGCTTTGAAGGAGCAAGCTCGCACATATAGTCAGGAATACACCGATAGCTTGCAATTAAATGATCGTGAATTACACTACTATTTCTATTCTTCAGGTGCAAAAATTCCACCTTTTTCTAAAGTAAGCGACTATTCAATGGTAGAGGATTTACTTTGGGTAAATGTTAAAAGTTTTGATAGCCCTCTGCTAGAATGGACTAATAGTTTCGATTCTGTAGGAGCTGTGTACGAGTGGATATTAGATTAGGTAGGACGCTGTCTTGGCATTTGAGCAGTAAGCTCTTTCATAGATGTCACTCTACACTTTAAACAGCTCTAAATAGATTATTTATCATTAATAATCTGAGCGGTTAATGGACATGTACCCCATTTAGGTTGAAATTCATCTCGTAAACCTGATCCCTCAGAAAAATTGACCGGGGTAGTAGCAAGATTCGAAACACACCAGTTTGATAAATCCTGATCAAAGGACTTTGCATCATACAGCATGTAGCTCAAATCGTATACACTTGATACATCCCAATGGGTAATGTCTTCATTGAACGAACTTTGTGAATAGAAAACATAGGAAAGATCAAATACTCCTGAAGTACAAGTTGTTGAGGTGTTCTTTACCGTAATATCTTGTTTACTACGTTTGGTATAGGTAACACCATTGACTTCTCCACTTTCATTAAACTCGGCGCTTGAGCAAATGATGGTGCGACCGTTTGAACTTAGAAAGAAGCTTTGTTCTAAAGTGTTCACACTAGCCTGCTTGCTTGAATCAGCTTGCATCGTTTGGGCAAAAACTGGCACTGAGAAAATTGCCAATATAAGTGACAATAGTTTTAATCGTACAAAATGAAACATAAACTAATTTTTAAGAGCTTGAGTTAACTTGTTCTGACTTTAGCTCTTTTAATAATATCTGTTGTAAAGATGGTTAAGCAGCTTCAAACCTAAATGAATACTCTAACTGACTTAACTTAAACAGTATCGTACACTAAAATTGTCTCATAGCTTGTAATTAACTGTCTTTATTTATTTAAAATACTGATTTTATATAACATACAAGATTAATATATATACGATTTTGTATAAAATGTAGCGCAGAAATAAAATTATTAGACACAAATTGCGAAATTTATACAGTACATTATTGGTTTTTTATCCACAATGAGATTTTGGGTACTGTATAATTTCCCGTACCAATTTTTAGTACTTGTAACTATATATAAACTAATTACAAACTAATTACAAACTATTTCAACTAAGAAAAGTTATTTAAAATCGGAGAAGGATTGGTACAGTTGATTTTCTAAGAAATAAGATGGGGCAATGGTATAGCTCACTGCGGAGTCTTCTCTAGAAATACGAATAGGACGTTGAGAATCAAACTTATATTCGCTCAGTATTTTCCTTTTTCTTTTGGCGTACACTGTTTCATATTTAACAATATAATTTAATGTAGTGCTATTAAGATTTTCACGAGACAGTTGGATATGAATACTACACGTTAAGGTAGATTTGAAATCATCTGTAGGTAGAATTAGCTCTAGTAGGTCTCCTTCATATCCATTGAACCCCCCTTCATCTAAGACTCCCCCATCTAAATACTTGTGAAATTGTTTGCTTACAAAACGCAACTCCGCGTAGTAGTTTTCAGCGTCTAATGAGTCTAGGCCATAAGATGATTGACTAATGTAATCGCTTAGTTTGGCCCAAATATCTTCGACACTTTGGTCGTACTCAATTGTTCGTGGATAGTCTTGATTACCTGATGTGGTTGGCGGGGTATATACGGTAGGCGAACAGTGTAACAATGGTGTTAAAAAAAGCATGTACAAACATAACCTGCGAATTAAGTTAGTACCCGAATACTTATTAGTGGATATTAACCAAGTCATTTAGTTCAAGATAATTTTATTAATGAAGATCATAATTAAAAAGATAGCAAAACCACTCATGAGTGAAGTATAGCTCCATCTAATAAACTTAAACTTGTTACCTAAGACTACTCCAGATTGATAGATTTCTAGCAGCAATGTATCATAGGTTTTAGCTTCTGATTTCATGATTTGTATCATATGGTCTGCATAATCTTCGTAGCTTGTATTATTATAATCACCAAAAAATAACCAATTCGATTTTTTTAGCTTATCATTCTTAGAAATTGGAAATAAAGAGATGAGAGAAAAGGTGATGGATAGACAGATGAAGAACAGTAATATCAGAATTTCATTGGCAAGATCTGGTAATTCACTATATCGGGAAACAAGTACTGTGACTAATATGAAAGATGAGGCTGTTAATATATTGGCTTTTTGATCGGCCATCCCACTTAAAGCAGTGTTCTTTTGAACGGTGGTACGTAGCATGTAGTCGATTTGATTACGAGGTTCTATCTGATCGAACGGGCTATGAGATATGTCCATATTTCTTTTCAATCTTTATTTATAGTGTTAGATAGTTAAAGTACAATGTTTTTAGGATAGGATGAAGAATATTAGGGGAATGAACCTAATCACAGAGAGTCTTCTTCGATTTGAATAATTACTTCGTTTTTTCGCCCTATTACCTTATAAGGTGAGTCATAAACTAATACGCTTGCATTCCCTATGGTAATGATCCCATACTTTTGAGCAACATTTGACAATTCATCCGCATAGTACCGAATATTCTTCCTACTAGCATAACCGCCAAACTCAATAGCTAGAAAATATCCCGGTTCACTTTCAAAGACTTTAACCTTTTTGGATAGAGCATCTGGGGTATTTTTAGGGTTGAAATCATTTGGTAATACAAAAGCCATAACATTGCTCCCTTTCCCATCCCCCATATAAACAGGTGAGGTCATACTAATTTTTTCTCGGGTAGAATTATTGCCTGATATGTAGTTAAATAGACTACTAAAATCATTATTCGATTGAATTTTCATAACCGGTGGATAGTATCGTAGCTCTGCTGAGTTGTACTGTTTAACAACTCGGTAGGTTTGGGTTTCGGCATCTTGTGCCAGTACTATGGGTGCTTGGAACAGCAGAATTAGTAGACCTAAGATGCGAACTCCAGTGGTGAAGAGGGTTAAGTTATTCATGAAAAGCTAGATTAATTTAGCCACGCTATGGAACCGTTTAACAAGGTTGCAAACCCTACCCAGGCGATATAAGGGGCTTGCATCCAAGCAGTTATTGGGCGAATCCGATAGAATAGTGCAGTGAAATATATGATGCTAGTTAATAGAAGTAATATCTCTGCGAATGCTAGTTCAGGATTTTTTAAACCGAAGAACAGAATAGACCAAAGACCATTTAACATTAGATGTATGCTAAAAGCGAATAATGCTTTTTTAGTATTCTTATCCTTGGCGCCAGTATTCCATATAAGGCCCGCAGAAACTCCCATAAGAGTGTACAAAGTAGTCCACACTGGACCGAATATCCAATTTGGTGGATTAAAGAAAGGCTTGTTGATGTCGATGTACCAGGTGTTTATGGAATCGACCGTTAAAAATCCAGAACCTCCCCCCACTAATAAACAGATAAATACACACAGTAAAGGCCTGAAAAAATGAGCCATCTTCATGGGTGCTTGCCTGTGGCGGTTTTACTTGGAGCTAGAGTCGTTTTCATCACGCTTACGCGCCCGTTTCATTTCTTCACCAATTTGATTACTAGCTGTAAAGGATGCGACCATATTGTTAAGCATGTCAGACCCTGCCTGAGGTGAATTTGGAAGTAGAATGAGATTACTATTACTTTCAGCCCCAACAGACTGCAATGTATCATAATGTTGAGTCACAACGATTAATGCGGATGCTTCTTGGGAGTTAATATCTACGTTATTTAAAACTTTCACGGAATCTTCCAGGCCACGAGCTATTTCTCGACGTTGATCGGCAATACCCTGCCCTTGTAAACGCTTACTTTCGGCTTCGGCTTTTGCCCGTTCAACGATAAGAATTCGCTGTGCATCACCTTCGAATTGTGCCGCTACTTTTTTTCGTTCGGCAGCATTTATTTGATTCATCGCTTCTTTAACCTGAGGATCTGGGTCAATGTCGGTTACTAATGTTTTAATGATATCATAGCCATAATTGATCATAGCATCATTCAATTCCGCTTTAACGGCATTGGCAATGTCGTCCTTTTTTTCGAATACGTAATCTAGTTTGAGTTTTGGGACTTCGGCACGAACCACATCAAACACATAAGAAGTAATTTGATCTTGAGGTAAGTCTAGTTTATAGAAGGCGTCATACACTTTTTCAGGTAGCACCAAATATTGAACAGACACCTTAATTTTTACAAAAACATCGTCTTTGGTTTTGGTTTCTACTACAACATCTAATTGCTGAATGCGAAGACTAAGCTTGCCAGAAACGCGATCAATAATTGGTAGTTTTAATTGAAGACCAGATTGCCGAATGCTAACGAACTTGCCAAACCGTTCAACCACAGCAGCATTTTGTTGTTTAACAATAAAAAAAATGTCAAAGCTTGCAATCATTAGCAATGCAATAAAAATATAAAAAATGAAGTCCATGAGCGTGTTATTGTTTAATTCTATTGTTGTGTATATGAGTTTGAAAGGTACTATTAAAGTATATGTGTGAAGCTTAAATTCAAAATAAAAGCCTTAATAGGGAAGAAGGATAGGCTTAATTTATTTTGTTGAATATTCTTAGAATTGTAATAGGATATCCTAATAAAAAAAGCCCCATAAGTTTCGCCTATGGGGCTCAATCCATAAACAATAACATAAAATTGTTATCGCTATAGACATAATATACATATTTATTTATATCTGTATGAATGGCAATGAAAAAAGATGTATGTGAAAAAATTCACAGGCCTGTGAGTATTACTCTGGTTTTCTAACTGCTGCGATAACTAAAATAATTTGACGTTGGGTTCATAATACCCCTCGCTTGCTTTGAACTTGTGGAGTTTTCAGCTAGGAGATTTAATATCACTTCCCGTTTTGAATGGGTGTCGATGTGGGCATTAGTTTATTTAGAACAAAATATACAGGGCAAAACTTGGTAAAAGGGCTAATTATCTGTAATCCCCCAACTCCAGCAGCAATCCATAGAAAATTAAAGTTTCCTGTATAAAAAGTGAGACTCACACTTATTAGATATAGGACACCAACAATGGCATCATGGGCTCGAATTTTTAGTGTATTATCCATAATTGTTATGATTTGTATTGGTTAGTGAAATCGAAGTTGTAAATAAGTTGTTAATCGTGATGTAACTAAAGTTACAAATCAGAAAGTGAACTGTTTTATAACAATGCGATAACAAATCACTACAATTCCCAACAAAAAAAGCCCCACTAACTTTAAGTTAGCAGGGGTCAATATCATGACTCTAAGTTTTGTTTTTCTTATTTAATTTTCAACGCTAGTTTGTGAAGTACCACTTCCACCTGTGACTGGAGAATAGTGGGCAGCAACAACAACCCATTTATCATTCTCTTTTACAAATACTTGAGTGATTCTTGTTAAATAGTTACTCACAGCCGCTCCATTTAAAGGTTTCAAGCTTCCTTCGTTATAATACATAGCTACCGCAGCCTCACCATTAGCAATAGAAATTACTTCGATATGTTTTGCTTGTAAACTTATATCATCAAATCTATTTACCTGTAACTCATTTGTCATAGTGTGTAATAAACCACCACTTGACCAAAACTCGAGTGCACCTTGTTCTGAATAATTTAGTATTTGCTCATTTGATTCATTTGCAATGCGTTGGTCTTCCAAGATAAGAGCTTTAATCTCATTTGAGACACTACTTGTTTGGGAAAAACCATTCGTACTTAATACAAATGCTATAATACATGTGTTTAATAAAATTTTCATATCAGTTTCTTTTGTTTATTTAGGTGTTTAGAGAAGTTTCAATCTAAGCTAATACATTCTAGATTACTAAATAATTACCCTCCCAACTTTTTCACCAACATCTGAGTTAAGTAGGTCTGCATAGTTTTGAGTGGTTTGCACTGAGCTGTGACGCATCCACTATTCAGTGCAATAAAAAAGCCCCACTAACTTTAGGCTAGCAGGGCTCATAAAGACTGACTAGAAGCTAATCTACTTAATCAAAAGCATCTTTTTAGTTTCCGTAAACGATGGAGTGGTTAGTTTATACAAGTACACACCACTCGATAATCCTGACGCATCAAAGGTAGCATTGTGATATCCAGCTGACTTCTGCCCATTCACTAGCTCCATTACCTTTTGACCTACGCTATTAAACACTTCAAGGGTTACTTGAGTTGCCTCTGGTAGGGCATACTGAATCTGGGTAGAAGGATTGAATGGATTGGGATAGTTTTGTTCTAACGAGAAATCTATGATCAGCAATTCAACATCATTATTTAGTGGTATTGGTATATACGTGCCATCTCCCCCAACATATTTAGCTAATTCAGCACTTTTTACTTGAGAAGTATTGGTTTCCAATAAACCAGGTATGGAAGCGATATTTCCTTTGAATGCGCCGACAAATAGATGGTGGTGTATAAAACTCCCAGTTATTTGATTTGTTCGGGTGTCAACAATTTCTTTTTCTGAACTAAAAGCATGATAATGATAGGCATAATCACCATGTTGGTGTCCTCCAAAGGTATCTAATGTCTCATTAAATCCTTCCAAATTTTCATTTTCATAACGCCCAAACAATAAAATTCCGTCATAGGAAAAACCAATCATAGGGGCATGTGTTCTTCCATCATAATCTACTGCATTGTATAAATTAAGACCATTTCCATTGTATGCGTGACCATCTGCATGATAGTGAAGATCCATCCCTCTACCTACGTGAATTCCCGTTATTGAAATTTCACCTGCTGCTGAAGCAAAATTCAACGTATTATTGTAACTGGGATAAATTTTAACACCATCTATTGCTACACCCATATCTCGTAAACTAGCATAACTATATTCGTCACTTTGATCTACAGAAATACCTACATCACTGGCAAGTGTTCCAAATTCACTTAGATCATTATCAGAAAATTGGTCTACTAACCCATAATCTTTTAATGGAATTTTCATCAAATGGGTAGCTAAAGTAGCGTTGCGCGTTATACTTTGGGTTTCATATGAATTTGTACTCCCATCACCTGGTGGTCTAGCCACATCAATTAAAAAATTAGGACCTTCTGAAATGTTATAGGTGGCAATTACCATAAATGGATGGTAATTACCTTCAGAATCATAAGCCATAGTAAAATAAACTTCACTTACGGTATGCTGATCTAACTCAGCATTATAGATATCGCTAGAAGAGATAGTGGATTGTAATAACCGTTCTCTAAAGGATAAATAGTACTCTTTTTGATAGCGTAGTTTTTCGCCATTTTGAATGAGAAACTTTTCTATTGAATCTAGATATTCAATAGCATTTTGCTCTGATTTTGCATTCTCCCTAAATTGTTGCTTATAAAAAACATCTATATCATTTGAGAATTGATCAGTAGAAAAAGTATGTTGATAGTAGCTTGCAGTATTAGTAGGATATTGAGCAAACGGGTTTGTCTGCCATGTTATAGATTTAGGGTTAAAATCACTGCCAGTTTCCAATCTAAGATCAAAAGTATTATATGCGTTACTGTACTTTACAGTAGTTGCGAGATTTTTATCAAGCGTCAGACTAAGACTTGAATCCATGTGTTTAACCCACTTACTAACCCAATCTGGATTTTTAACATATAATTGAACAGTTGAATTGTATACATACTGTTCAGCTGCTTCTAAGTAACCATTATTATCTTCAAAAGCTAAAAAGGAAGGCACTTCATTTGCGTCAAATTCAATTGTAGCACGGTCTTTAAGGATTAGCTCATTAGAATCATTACTGCCAATTGAGAAATAGCTATGCAGTAAAGGTTGAATTGTAAATAAATCAGTTGAAGTTGTTTCAACATTATTAATTAAATCTAGATTTGTAATTTGAAATATAGTTTCTAAAGCGTCTCTATTGGTAATTATGTTATTATAATGATCTAGAATTAACGAATTAGTTGAGTCATTAAATTCAATACGAAATAATAGTTCAAAACTTTCAGAAGTACTAAACACTAAATAATCACGAGATTGTATATCGGATTGATCACTTAGATGGAAGTTGTTGGTGAGTTCACTATTTAGTCTATCTTTAAAGTTTTTTGGACCATATGCCTCATTATTTTGCGAATAGACATTAGTTATTGAGGCGGCTAAATAAATTATTATAAAGATAGCACAATGCTTTATAGTGTAAATTTGCAAATTTTTTGAATTAAAAGTTAAACTGATTTGATTAGGAACATTGTATTATAGTCAATTAGTTTATTCTTAGTGGTTTTAATTTTTTTTGTAGATGCTTTAAACCATTCGTTTAATTAAGGAATAAACTCAATTAACAGCTTCAAACAACTAAATTGAGCCAATAAAAAAGCCCCACTAACGTGAAGCTAGCAGGGCTTGATACTATAACTCGATTTGAGTCTATGAGGTCAATTACATTTTAATCTTCGAACCCTCTATTATATAGAGCTTTAATTTCCATCTTATTAAGTGGCTTTTGCCAAAATCCAAGTTCATCAATATTGCCTTCAAAATGATTAATTCCCCATTCAGCTTGGGCTGTGCCTATCCATATTTGACTAAAACCTACCCCCCAACCAGCACTTCTGTTAAATTCCTCTATTTCATCTATTAAAACGCCATTTAAATAATATCTATAGACAGATGGTGATTTAGGTGACGTAATTTCTTCTTTAAATGTAATTGCGTGATGATTCCAGTCTTTTATATTTTCAATTTCATAGCTCTCATTATATCGATTCTCGTAAAGTAATCGCACTCTTATACTTTTCTGATTTTCATGATATATATGATGAAAACGACCTGCTCTGCCAGTAGGTATAAATATTAATGTACTTCTTCTACTGCTTGAACCAAATTCAGGTAAAGATGTACTATCAGAGGCTTTGGACCAAAAGGCTATTGTAAAATCATTTTTTTTCCAATAAATCTGATTACCACTTCGATTCATTTGCAGGGCATAATTATCAAAGGTTATACTTTTGGAATCATTTCCAAGATTATCTTCTGAATAAATTTCATAGTTTCTATTAAAATTTGGATAGTAATATATTCTTTCTCCATTATCATCAACATACCACGCATCATCGAAACTAAAACGTGTTCGATGTTCCCCTCGCAAATTATGAGGGATAAGCCTAGGTGTTTCTAATTTCCCATATAAATCCTCTTCAAAGATGTTTTCTCTTGAACCATCAAAGGGGTACCAACCTACTAATTGCTCGCAAGCAACATAATTAGGTACACTGTAGGCATTTAGCCAATCAAAATTCAAATCAAGGTTTTTGTCCCCATCAATTAGAATTTCTATTGTTTCATTTTCAGATTCTAAATCGCCACTCCAAGAATTGAAATCCCAACAAAAGTCACTTTGTATTGAGGTTAATTGTACTAAAGAGCCATGTGAATATTCTGTACTTTTAGATTGAAGTATCTTTTCTTGATAAGAACCAAATCCATTAACATTAACATTTAAAGTGTATAATTTCTTTGTGAATGTAACTGTAATATTAGTGATACCATAAATAGGCACTTCAATTACCTCTTGATTAGACTCTAAATCATTACCAAATTGAGTATTCAAATCTCCCTTCCATGAACTAAATTCCCAATTTTCAGATGGCGTTGCTGTCAATTGAACTATTGTGCCACTCTCATAGTCTGTCGTTTTAGTTTGTATAATTTGCTCACTAATTGTCCCCTCGCCAACAACATTGATAAATAGGGGGTACTTTTTTTTCTGGAAGTTACCTGTCACTGTAATATCAGAATTTATTATAGTTTTAACTGGTGAGCTTGTTGAACTGATATCGCCACTCCACTCCTGAAAATAATATTCATCGTTAGTCGTAGCGCTAATTGTCACCTCAGTTCCTTTGTCATAGAAAGATTGTAATGGACTTACTGTGATACTACCTCCATCTGGTGGATTCGAATTTGTTTTAATAGTGTATGTCGGAGTGGGTGAAGTTGAACAACCAAAAACCAATAGAGTTAGAATAAATATTGATATTCTCATTATATAATTCACTTAATTTTAATTACATGGATTAGTAGACTTATACGTTTAAGAATTAGATTTAGTTCATCATATTACCTATTAATAGTTTCCAAGTACTTTCCCAACTTGTTCCCCAACATCTGAGTTAAGCAGGTCTGCATAGTTCTGCGTGGTTTGCACTGAGCTGTGACGCATCCACCTTTGTACGGTATAAATAGGAACTCCATTACGCAAGAGTTCAATACAACACGTATGCCTTAGGGAATGTAAGTGTATGTCTTCCCTCTCTGATAGGGCTAAACGCACATACTTCTTAAAGGTTCTGGACGTACGCTTAGAATCAGAGTGACCAAACAGGGGAGTATCTATAGTAGCACACTTATTAAGCAGCCTTTCAGCAAGCTCCCTAAGTGGCTTCACTCGACCTATAGGTAACACTTGTTTCCTCTTGGACTTGGTAGTGAACGTAGCCGAACCAATGGTAATATCCCACGTCTCAGTATTAAAGCTACGAGGGGTAAGGCTTAGGGTTTCTGAGATGCGCATCCCACTCCAACGCTGCCAATCAATCAGGTCTATGAGCCATAACGCATTCCTTTTTTTACTTTGATACCCTCGAGCTATATCCCCTTTAACCTTATCACGAATCACTTGCTTAAGTTTGGCTATTTCAGAGTGGGTTAGGTACGAGACAACCTCTTTTTGTTCCTGCTGAAAGTTGTAGACCTTGACATCGCTTAGGTTCATCCTTAGTAGCTTGTGGTGGACGCACCACTTAGCAAAAGGTTTAAGCTTGGTGCGGTCACTGTGACGAGTAGCATAGGCGATGCCTACTCTATTGATGTAGTCGTTAAAGTCAGTGGCACACAGGCAAGATATGGGCTTCTCAGAGCCTACTACACGCTCAAATGCTCGAAGTACATAGATCGTATCCTTAGTGGTTCGGTCACGCCAATCTTCTCTGGATTTCTGGGTAATGTAGTAGGTGAGTACATCTCCAAGTCTCGAATTTTTACTTAGGGGCAAGTCTGAAGCAGTAGCATCGAAGCCTGACCAAGGATCGTATTGTTCTAATACATGTTTCCTTTCGAGATTGTGGTATAATTTTAGAGCGGTACTTTTGTGTGTTGTCTTGAGACTTACTCTTTTTCGTTGTGGTTTTTTTGAAGCGTCATAGAACTGGACATAGTACCATTTCCTATCCTTTACTAGCGTAGCCATTGAAGTTCTCCTTTAGTTTAGGAGTCTTTCTATCGAACAATAGTCGAACAAATCACTACAATTCCCAACAAAAAAAGCCCCACTAACTTGTAGCTAGTAGGGTCCAATAACATTACTCCGAATAATGAGTTTATTATTTAATTAACAACATCTTCTTAGTTTCGGTAAATGATGGAGTTGTCAGCTTGTACAAGTACACTCCACTAGATAATCCTGATGCATCAAAGGTAGCGGTGTGATACCCAGCTGATTGTTGTCCATTTACCAGTTCCATTACCTTTTGACCTACGCTGTTGAACACTTCAAGGGTTACTTGAGTTGCCTCTGGTAGGGCATACTGTATCTGAGTAGATGGGTTGAATGGATTGGGATAGTTTTGGGATAAGGTATATTCCTGTGGTATTAGTTCATCTTCAATAGCGGTCCTTATTCCAGTAGTAAAAGTTAAGCTATCTGACCATTCTGAATTACGAAGTTCATAATCACTAATACTCTTCATTCTCCAAAAGTAGGTAGTGTTTTCACTTAAGGGTTCGGATAATGTAAATGAGGCAGACCCTACCTTTGATGAATCAAATACGGTAGAACTGAATTGATTATCAGTAGATACTTGAAGGTGATATGAGACTGATGATTCAACATTGTTCCAAGCAAACTCTGTTAAAGTACCAACATTAACTTGTTCATTGAATGGAGTAGAAAGTAGTGGTGATGCTAAGGGTACATCTATTGTTCTAAAACTCCAAACTTCACTCCAGTCCCCAATTCGGTTATACTCTTCGTTAATACCCCTAACTTTCCATATATAGCTTGTTGAATTCCTTAGATGAAACTTATCGGTTACTATTAAATTATTAATATTATTAAAGGCACCAAGTGTATCAAACTTAGTAGAATCGGATAAATCAGTAAGTATAAATTGATAATGCGTAGATAAAGAATCTTTTTCCCATGTGAATTTTTGACTTATATCAAGATTCATTGTGGAATCTTTTGGTGAGGATAGTTTGATTTTATCAGGAGATTTCGGGCAAGTACCCCAAATCGGTTTATTCTTATTTTCGATAGCTGATTCAAATGAAAACTCACTAGGTTCAGTTGGGAATTGAGATACACAATAAAAACTTAAATCTTGGTTAAATGAGGTTGTATATCCTAAAAATCCATCTAGTGAAACCACATTAGAAATATCCCATGAACCAATATTTTGGTTAAAGGATATAGCCCCCCAAAACATACTTCTCATCGTTGTTACATTTGAAACATCCCAAGATCCAATATCACCATTGAATCCTGAAGCATATGCAAACATATAATACATACTTATGGCAGATGATACATCCCATTTGCTTAAATCTTGGTTGAAAGCACTTGCTCCATAGAACATCCCTGTCATATTAGTTACGTTTGAAACATCCCAATTGCCAATATCCTGATCGAAGGATGCAGCTTCGTAAAACATAGCATATAAATTCGAAACTTTGGATATATCCCAACTACTTATATTTCCGTTAAATGCGGTTGCGTATGAAAACATATTATCCATTTCGGAGACATTTGAAACATCCCATTTGCTTAAGTCTTGATTAAAACTTGTTGCACCATCAAACATATATCTCATTCGCTCCACATTTGAGACATCCCAATTGCCTATATCTTGATTAAAAGATGAAGCATTATGAAACATGAAATCCGCAAACATTACCCTAGAAACGTCCCAATTGCCTATATCTTGATTAAAAGATGAAGCACCATCGAACATAAGACCAGTTTGATAGTTTGATGAAAGATCCCAATTGCCTATATCTTGATTAAAATATTTATTGTTTCTAAACATACCTTGCATGCTGCCCACTGATGATACATTCCAGTTGCTAATATCTTGATCAAATGAAGAATTAGCAAAGGTATAGGGCATATTAGTAACTGATGACACATCCCAATTGCCTATATCTTGATTAAAAGATGAAGCACCATCGAACATACTAGACATAGAAGTTATAGATGATACATTCCAGTTACTAATATCTTGATTGAAAGAATATGCATTCGTAAACATTCTTGTCATCTCCTTAACATTACTTACATCCCAATTGCCTATATCTTGATTAAAAGATTCCGCCTGCTGAAAAATTGCATACATTCTCGTAACAAAAGAGACATCCCAGTTGCCTATATCTTGATTAAAATCGGTGATATTTTGAAATAAATCACTCATGTCAGTCACATTACTAACACATGATTTAGTTAAATCTGCTCCTTCATCTCTTCGTTGTTCTAGTAACGCTCTATCAACAACTTCATAGGTAACTTCATCAATTATTTCTGTTGTTCCGATAGCAACATCTTTACAATGGACAATTCCGTCTTCATCAATAGTGATGGATTGACTAAAAAGGGTTGGTGATATGATTATTAGATATAGTGTAAGTAGTACTATTTTCATAATTTTTATATAATACCATGCATGATTGATAAAAAAAGTATGATTATTTTTCTAAAATATCATGATACTATTTGGTTTATTCTTTGTTTCCTGTAATTTTTTGATTAATCAATTATTAATGTCAGTTTATGAAAGTACTACCCCTGATTGGACTAATTTTTTTAATAGGTTGTGGTACTGAACCAACACCTATCTATACCTTGAATACCTCTGTAAATGGAGAAGGTCAAATTGGGTATTCAGTTGGTGATGTGGAGAAGATTACTATATCAAGTGGAGAAGAGCAATTTGATAAAGGAGAGTCTATAAGTCTAACCGCATTACCTGATTCAGGTTGGCTCTTTTCAAATTGGGGAGGCGATGCAAGTGGCAATGAGTTGACAACATTAATTAAAGTCAATGGTGAAAAATATGTAACAGCCTCATTCTCTAGACCTCTTAGTCTAAAATTTGAATATAATATACATTCTAGCATACCAGACGATTATGAGAATGCAATTATAGACATTATTTCAAATCTAGAGATAATCGCACCAGTAAAAGAATATATAGGAAGAGATGGTAAAAACATTACAGGTACAGCAGTCTATTCTTGGTTACAAGATAAAGTTGATTATCCCTACAGTAATGAAATCGGAAGGACTGAACAATGCATTTGTGGAGACATAGGGGGTAAGCTTGTAATGTCACTTATGCAGGAAGAGCAATGGTTAGAAGAATGGAATATGCATAGATTCGCATTAATTGCACATGAATATTTTCATGTATATCAGCTATCACTTTCCAGAGACTTTATGTCTTCTATGTGGATGATTGAAGGTCAGGCTGCTACAATAGAGGCTTTGTATCTGAGGGAATTCTATAATGATAGCGACTATATTGAGAATTTTCTTAATAATGTAGATTACGTTAAAGCAATAGAAAATATTGAAACGTATGAGGAATATGAGAGTGCATATGACTCCTTTGGTAAGTATGGAGATATAACAATTTTTATGAACCTAGTTCTTGCTAAAATTTTACAAAGTAATGGACTAACTGAAATTGCATCATTTAAACTAGTCTTCAATACATTTTGGATGGAAAGAAATGGTAATGAGGATTGGAAGACAGATTTTAAAACAATATTTGGTTTAGATGTGGATACTTTTTACAAAGCATTAACTCAATATATTGATGATCCACTAGCTGTATTGCCAAGTAATCAACTAGAACTAAGTTCATTTTTAGAGTTGTCTAAATGATGTTATCAGAAAATCAAAAATTTACTAGGCGAATTTATGAGACCGCCTAATTTTCATTCATTCATTTACTTAGGGAATAAAGTGAATGAACGGCTTGTAACATCTGAAATGAGCCAATAAAAACCCCCACTAACTTACGTTAGTAGGGCTCAATACCATTAATCCGAAAGATGGCTTTCTATTTAATCAGAAGCATCTTCTTAGTTTCAGTAAACGATGGAGTTGTTAGCTTATACAAGTATACTCCACTAGATAATAACGCAGCATGAAAACCTATTGCATGTTCACCAGCTTGCATTGGTTTATCTATAAGTTTTACTATTGACCGTCCATTAATATCAAAAACTTCTAAGCTAACATGCTGATCTCTAGCTAATGAAAAATTAATCATAGTTCTAGGATTAAACGGATTAGGATAGTTTTGCTCTAATCCAAAGAAGTATTTCTTTTCGTGTTCTTGGTTTCCAGTGGCGGTTTCAGTAGTGGTAAAAGAATTAATTTTTGTCCATATAGATTCCTTGACCCCTAGAATTGATTGCATTCTCCAGTAGTAGGTTGTGTTTACATCTAATGAAATATCTAGTTGAGCAAAAGTAACTTCGTCCATATATACACTATTCGCACCTTGTATAAACATGGTATGAAGGGTGTCAGAGAAGTCTGGAGAAGTTGATAATTGAACCCTATAGTCACTAAAGTCAGTGCTTGCAATCCATTCAAAGGAAGGTTGTAAATCATCTAGTACTGCTCCTGAATCAGGGTAGGTCGTTGTAAATCGTTTTGGATAAAAATAGAGTTCGGTCGAATGTTCGGTGGGTAGAATATCAGTCCAAGATAATGGATCTTCGATATCCATTATCCAATCATAAAATTTATTGTTAAACTCAATAAGAGTCATTCCAAAGGCGTCTTTAAAAGCATCTTCATAATTTTTCGTGAATGCCCTATCATCCCAAAAGTGTAAGAAAACGTTTTCAGGGCTGGTAAGATGTGCTAGATAATAACCAGCTAGTGGCTGATAAGAATGCTCATCATTATTGACCAACGAATCACGATGGGTGGTGTACCTTGTGGTACCATTTTTAAATTCCTCAATATCAAATTTATAAATTCTAACATGATCTACCCCAAAACTTTCACAGGAACTAAAATAATTATCATCTGGACCTAGCAGGTTATCTCTACAAAATTCTCCATTAGTGTACTTTGCTTCAATTTGACTTACGTAATCTCTATTAAACGTAAAATCATGAATATTTGATAGCAAATGAACAAACCAAAGAGGCATTCCTGAATGACTAAATAACCGTCCATTTTCATAAAGATGTGTGGGTTCATGAGAATCTAATACGGGATATGGAGTGTTCCCAGATGGATGATTCTCTTTTATTTCTTGAACTGTGCTCCAATCAGAACCATAACCAATTCCTTTTTGGGCACTTTTACCTAGATCATTAATTGGATTCCGCCAAAAAGTGAATGCCATATAATGTGGTTCATTAAGCCATGGTTCCCCGTACTTCTTGTATTCCTCTTGGATGGGTTGATTAAGCACAGAATCATTAGAAAAGAAATAAATACGTTGTGATGTGTTTGCGTACAAATCACCAAAGGCTTTAAAAACTTCCTTAGTTGCCTGAAAATTTTCAGTTGCCGTAAATTCGTCATTAACAACAAATTTTACAGAATCAAATGTAGTGGGTTTAAAATGTCCAGCTTGATGTAATAGCTCTTGATCTTTATCGTTAGGTCTCGTAAAACCACCTGTGTAAAAGTACGATAATTCACTCCATTCTTGGTATTCTCCACCAACTATTGCACGAACTCTCCATGCATAAGGGTGGTCCCGATAAGGAATACCATGTTTAGGTAATTTTTCGCCTTCTGGTTGACCAACAATAATAGAAGTATTACTGGTAGTTAGAGTATCACCAAATTGTGGGTTTCCATAATCTAAATGACCTTTATCAATGAGATAAAATTCATATGAGTCAGCGTTATCAATGGCTTCCCATGTAAATTCAATTCTAGGTTCAGGATGTATTGCACTAGAATTTGGATGGGCATCAAAGACATCCATCGCGTTATTTTCAGGTTGAATAAGCTTTACTTTGTTTTGAGCGTAAATATTTAAGGATATGGAGAAAAATAAAATAAAAATTAAATGAAATTTATTCATAGCATTAGTTTTTTAACAAAATATTTTATAACACATAATTTTTTTAAAGTACATATTTATTTACATATGTACAGATTATTAAATCATTACCCTCCCAACTTGTTCCCCAACATCTGAGTTAAGCAGGTCCGCATAGTTTTGGGTGGTCTGCACTGAGCTGTGGCGCATCCACTATTCAGTGCAACAAAAAAGCCCCACTAACTTTAGGCTAGTAGGGTCATCAAATTTGTTAACTATTGCTTTACTACTGGCTTACCTTTTTCACCTATCCATGAAACCATAAATATAAGTTGCTCTTCACCTTGATTAGAAGCTTGATGCCAAACATTTTGTATAGCCATAATTGCTTCTCCTGCTTTAAATGTTTTTCTCATACTTGATACTTTATCGCTATCAATATCATTTACGTTAGTGGTGGTATCAAAATCTACGGTTAATTCTCCCTGCAGTATAGTAGCAGAACCTGTAAATGGATGATAATGCCATGGGCTTACAAAACCAGACTCCCAGACCGCAACACTTGTTGTTAGTGAAGGGTCTCCTTCTGGATATTCTAAGCTATTGCCTAAAAAATCTTCTGATATATCTGACATTAGATTACCACTCTCCAATTGGAAATGTGTGTGGGTATTTTCTAGACTATTTTGATTGGTGCAATTTACGGACACAATAATTACTAATACTAGGGATAGATATTTCATTTTCTTTTACTTGTTTAGATGATTAATAACCTGATATATTGGAAAAATAACTATTAATTAATTATTTTTCCAACTTGTTCCCCAACATCTGAGTTAAGCAGGTCTGCATAGTTCTGAGTGGTTTGGACAGAGCTGTGGCGCATGATGCTATTTGGTTTATTCTTTGTTTCCTGTAATTTTTTGATTAATCAATTATTAATGTCAGTTTATGAAAGTACTACCCCTGATTGGACTAATCCTTTTGATAGGTTGTGGTACTGAACCAACACCTGTCTATACCTTGAATACCTCAGTAAATGGAGAAGGTCAAATTGGGTATTCAGTTGGTGATATGGAGAAGATTACTATATCAAGTGGTCAAGAACAATTTGATAAAGAAGAATCTGTAACTTTAACTGCATTGCCTGAGTCTTAGCTAATAAACTAACGTCTCATACAAGTACCCTCCCAACCTGTTCCCCAACATCAGTGTTAAGCAGGTCAGCATAATTCTGAGTGGTTTGAACTGAGCTGTGACGCATCCACCTTTGTACGGTATAAATAGGAACCCCATTACGTAGTAGTTCAATACAACACGTGTGCCTA
>Ga0233432_10000015_pt1 | contig 128241 bp, 111 predicted proteins | sample SI_122_August201_6_FD_179870 | JGI IMG/M metagenome (GOLD analysis project Ga0233432, IMG submission 179870) | Seawater microbial communities from Saanich Inlet, British Columbia, Canada - SI_122_August2016_10_MG | ecosystem: Environmental > Aquatic > Marine > Inlet | place: Canada: British... | reverse complement strand
CGTTCAAACTTTCTGACATCCCCGGAAAAATTGCGCCTAAACCCACACCAACTGCCATGGCAAGAAAAATCCAAAGGGTTAAGTATCGATCTAGGAAACTCAGTTTTTTCATTTTCTCAATTCGTTAATAATATGTGTTAGCTCGGTTTTTATTTCATTACAACAACGATCGTAAGCTTCTGCTTCCATCGAGGTATCATCGGCGTATTTGGGATCTTTATAGGTCAATGAAATTCGATGTTTAGCAGCAGGAATATAAGGACAATTCTCATCCGCATCCCCACAGGTCATAATCGCCAAGTAATCAGGAATATCATTCAAATCATCAATGGTTTTTGAGGATAATTTCACGTCATGGCCTTCGTATTTTAAATGAAATGCTGGATTATTTACATCATCTGTTTTGGAAATCAATTTAAATCCATTTCTCAACAACGAATCTACCGTACGCTGATTACAGGCTGTTTTTTCAGTACCCGCTGAATAAACCGTAATAGGAAAGTTTAACTTCTGGGATAACACAGACATCCAAGCTTGAGAAAACTGACTTCGGCGGGAATTGTGCGTGCAGATAAAACAAACATGGCTCTGAGTATTATTCTTTAAATCGGCGTTTATCGCATCGATCATTTGTTGAATTGACAGAATTCTATCCATACTAATTACTTTTCTTGGCCTTGATAAATCTAGAGACGATAGCCGTTGTGATGACACCTACTACTGGAGCAAAAACTACACTTTGAATCAGGTAATTCTGAAAATTGAAATAAGCCTTAGCGTCCTTTAATGTCATTAATTCATTATCAACCGAATACTTGATTACGTTTTCAAAAAAATGAGGTGTGATATAATCCAAGGTGATCCATTGATTGAATGGGACAAGAATCGTCACGAATAAGGTCATGATCAACCCAGAGATGAAGGATTGTTTATACGTGATTTCCCCATTGTAATGAATATCCCGTTTCTCACGTAGAAAAAACACATACACTAAAATGGCTGGTATCGCAATCAAATTGGTCAAATAAGGGTGTAAATCGATATGACTATCATGTAACCCACAGGCACGTTCCAATGCCATCCATAATAGACCCATACCTGTAAAAATAAGGGCCCATTTAATTTCTATACGTCGAGATTTCACACCCCAAAAATAAAAGAAAAAAGTCGCTAAAATAGCGGCTTTTTTCTTATTAATACAATGTTAACTCCACATTATTGAGATGCGTACTTCACATCAAAACGATCGAGGTTCATGACTTTGCTCCATGCCGCAATGAAATCTTTAACGAATTTCTCTTTGGAATCTGCTTGAGCATATACTTCGGCGATTGCCCTTAATTCACTGTTTGAACCAAAGATCAAATCTGCACGCGTTGCTGTCCACATCTCTTCACCCGTTTTACGGTTTGTAGCGGTAAAGGTGGATTTGTATTCATCGTTGGCTTTCCATTTAACATCCATATCTAAAAGGTTCACAAAGAAGTCATTGGTTAACACACCCTCTTTATCCGTGAAAACACCGTGGTTTGAACCATCGTAGTTTGCACCCAATGCACGCATACCGCCCACAAGAACCGTCATCTCAGGTACCGTCAAGGTTAATAACTGGGCTTTATCGATTAACAATTCCTCAGTCGTTAGGGTGTAATCTGTTTTTTGATAGTTTCTGAATCCATCCGCCATAGGTTTCAAAACAGCCATACTGTTTACATCGGTTTGTTCTTGACTCGCGTCCATACGACCTGCGGCAAACGGTACGCTGTAATCGAAACCGGCAGTAGAAATGGACTTCTCTATGGCTGCATTTCCTCCAAGGACAATTAAATCAGCAATGGAAATTTTCTTGTTCTCTTTTTTGTGGGACTTATTAAAACCAGCTTGAATTTTCTCGTAAACGGCAAGTACCTTATTCAGTTGCTTAGGATTATTCACCTCCCAGTTTCTCATAGGCTTTAGACGTATTCTTGCACCGTTGGCTCCTCCGCGGTTATCCGATCCTCTAAAGGTAGAGGCAGACGCCCAAGCAGTGCTCACCAACTCTTCCGTGCTTAAGCCTGATGAAAGAATTTCAGACTTCAATTGATCGATATCGGCTTGATCAACCAATACATGGTCCACTGTTGGAATAGGGTCTTGCCAAATGAAATCTTCTTTGGGTACTTCAGGGCCTAGATACGTTGAACTTGGACCCATATCTCTGTGTGTTAGTTTAAACCAAGCACGACCAAACGCTTTGGTGAATTCTTCGGGGTTTTCCATGAAACGACGTGAAATATTCTCGTATGCTGGATCAAACCTCATGGATAAATCCGTTGTCAACATGGTTGGCTTAAGTTTTTTATTTTTATCGAATGCGTGAGGAACTTCAACCTTTGAGTTTTTTGCAACCCACTGATGTGCACCTGCTGGACTTTTGGTCAACTCCCACTCTTCATTGAAAAGTGCCTTGAAGAAACCATGACCCCATTGAGTTGGTGTGGATGTCCAAGTTACTTCTAAACCAGAAGTAATGGCATCCTCACCTTTACCGCTTTTGTATTGGGAAGTCCATCCAAATCCTTGCTCTTCAATAGATGCAGCCTCCGGTTCTGGACCCACATTACTTGCAGGACCGGCACCATGTGTTTTACCGAATGTGTGTCCACCAGCTATCAATGCAACGGTTTCCTCATCATTCATACCCATACGACCAAATGTTTCACGAATGTCTTTTGCCGCAGCCACAGGGTCGGGGTTACCGTTCGGTCCTTCAGGGTTAACATAAATCAAGCCCATTTGTACGGCTGCCAATGGATTCTCTAGTTCTCTATCGCCTTTGTAACGCTTATCTTCAAGCCATTTTGATTCAGGGCCCCAATAAACATTACTTGCCGGCTCCCATACATCTTCACGACCTGCACTAAATCCGATAGTAGAGAAACCCATATTCTCTAGCGCAACGTTTCCAGCTAACACCATCAAGTCGGCCCATGAGATTTTGCTTCCATATTTCTGCTTAATCGGCCACATCAAACGACGAGCCTTGTCTAAGTTGGCATTATCCGGCCAACTATTGATAGGTGCAAATCGCTGCTGACCTTCTCTTGATCCGCCTCTTCCATCGCCTGTACGATAAGTTCCTGCACTATGCCAAGCCATGCGAATGAACAAAGGCCCGTAATTACCAAAGTCAGCAGGCCACCAGTCTTGAGATTCGGTTAAAACCTTATTGATATCGCTCTTCAAAGCGTCGTAATCCAATGATGAAAAGGCCTTGCGGTAATCGTAAGTATCCCCCATGGGATTGGCTTTTTCAGAATTCTGACGTAAAACGCTAAGATCTAATTGATTTGGCCACCAATCTTTATTGGTTTTGGCCTTTCCCATGTTCCGTTTATCAGGGATACGTGAATCGCTAAACTTAGATTGGGTACTAGCCGTTTCACTACTACCTGAGCCCTCTTGCTGCACATCATAATGAAAGGGACATTTCCCACCACTAGAGGACATGTCGTGCTGTCCAAACGCCGTAGCCATCGCTAAAACGCTTAAACCTAATGTTGTGTACTTCATATTTTTCTTCATTGATTTCAGTTTTGTGAGTATCAAAATTAGAAGCGACATTTGTTCTATAAAAACGATATTTTAGATATTAATATTTACTCTGTCGATGTTATGAATTTTCAGCAAATAGATTATATCCTAGCGGTAAAAGACATGGGCAACTTTCTAGATGCCTCGGAGTCTTGTCATGTCACCCAATCTACCTTGAGTACCATGATTGGTCGATTTGAAAAAGAAGTGGGTATTTCAATTTTCGATCGACACTTCAAACCGGTGAAAGTCACCAAGGAAGGCGAGATACTGATTCAACAACTAAGAATTATAAAAAAAGAGGTGGAGACTTTGGCTGAGCTAAGGGACTCTCTCAAAGGAGAATTAAAGGGTGATGTTTCCATTGGCGTTATTCCTACCATTGCTCCATACATACTTCCAGGATTCTTGAACAATTTTGCGAAACAGCTACCTGATCTGCATTTCTCCGTTTCAGAGACACCTACCAAAAGTATTGTTGAATCGCTTAAAAAACGAGAATTAGATATTGGCATATTGGCCCTTCCCATTTTGGATTCTGATTTAATTGAAATTCCATTATACCAGGAGCCTTTTGTGTTATACGATTGTTCTAACAAGAGACTGCCTGAATCACCGAGCTTATCGGATATTGATATCGACCGGTTGTGGTTAATGGAGGAAGGGCATTGCCTCAGTCAACAGGTGATTCAAATCTGTGATTTAGACAAGAACACAAGCATTAACAGAATGAATTTTAAATTTCGTGCGGGATCGGTAGACAGCCTTATTCGTTTTGTAAAAATGAACGAAGGAGTCACTTTATTACCTCTACAGGCCACAGAAGAGTTCCCAGAAGAAGAAAGACGAAGAATCCGGCGCTTCCAATCACCCGAACCCTCTCGATCCGTAGGAATGATTGTGCACAAGCACTTCGTAAAACAGAAATTACTGGCAGAAATATCGAAGCAAATCAAACAAAAATGGTCGAGTGCTAAACCATCAGAGAAATATAATATTCCACCCTTCCAACCGCTTACTTAAGTGACAAGTGTCATATTTCAATCCGTTTGAATTTGGTATCTTTGCGGTTCTATTTACGAACCATTATGTCAAAAATCATTTATACCCTCACAGACGAAGCCCCAGCATTAGCAACACATAGTTTTTTACCCATTGTAAAACGCTTTGTTTCTGAAGCTGGAGTTGAGATAGAAACAAGAGATATTTCCTTATCAGGGCGCATATTATCTCAGTTTCCAGATTATCTAACCGAGGATCAACGTGTAAATGATGCACTACAGGAATTAGGGGAACTAGCAAAAACACCAGAGGCTAACATCATTAAGCTGCCTAACATTAGCGCTTCTATCCCTCAGTTAAAGGCGGCAATTAAAGAATTGCAAGAAAAGGGTTATGCCCTACCTGATTATCCATCCGATGCTCAAACGGATGAGGAAAAAGACATCAAAGCAAGGTACGACCGTGTGAAAGGTTCTGCTGTAAACCCTGTACTTAGGGAGGGGAATAGCGACAGAAGAGCCCCTGGAGCTGTGAAACAATACGCAAGAAAACACCCACATAGCATGGGTGCATGGTCAGCGGATAGTAAAAGCCATGTTTCCTCCATGTCAGAAGGTGACTTTTACGGTTCTGAAGTAAGTAACACCATCGAAAATAAGTGTGAAGCCAGTATTGTGTTCATGGACACGGCAGGTAATTCCACAACCTTAAAAAGTGGGTTAAAACTCGAAGCAGGAGAAATCATTGATGCATCGAAAATGAGCATTAAAGCGCTCAAATCATTCCTTTCCGAGCAGGTAAAAGACGCTAAAAACAAGGGAGTACTCTTCAGCCTACATATGAAAGCCACCATGATGAAGGTGAGTGATCCTATCATTTTTGGAGCAGCTGTAGAAGTGTTCTTTGAGGATGTTTTTAATGAATATTCAGATGATTTAAAATCCATCGAGGCAGATGCCAATAATGGTTTAGGAGACATCTTCAACAAGATTGATAAATTACCGTCTGATAAAAAGGAGAAAATCGAAAATGCATTGAAAGACGCGATTGTTCAAGGTCCGGCATTGGCGATGGTGAATTCAGACAAGGGAATCACCAATCTTCACGTTCCTTCCGATGTCATCATTGATGCTTCCATGCCAGCTATGATCCGTAATAGCGGACAAATGTGGAACAAGGAAGGCAAGTCTCAGGATACCAAAGCCATCATTCCAGACCGCAGTTACAGCGGCGTATATCAAGCAACCATCGATTTCTGTAAAGAAAACGGAGCGCTTGATCCTACAACCATGGGATCTGTGAGTAATGTAGGATTAATGGCTAAAAAGGCAGAAGAATATGGTTCACATGATAAAACATTCCAATTAAACGAAGCAGGTACCGTTCAGGTAGTTGTAGATGGAAAAGTAATATTGGAGCAGCAAGTTGAAGCCAGGGATATATTCAGAATGTGTCAAACCAAAGACGCACCTATTCGTGACTGGGTTGGGCTCGCTGTTCGCCGTGCGAAAGCAACTAAGGTTCCAGCTGTTTTTTGGCTAGACGAGAATCGCGCTCACGATCGCGAAGTGATGAAAAAAGTGGAAGTTTATCTCGGCGATCATGAAACCGAGGGCTTAGATATTTTTATTATGGCTCCGATTGAAGCCACTACCTTTAGCCTCGATCGTATTGTACAGGGATTGGATACCATTTCTGTTACAGGTAATGTACTACGTGACTATCTAACTGACTTATTCCCTATTTTAGAAGTAGGTACCTCAGCCAAGATGTTGAGTATTGTACCATTGATGAATGGTGGAGGTCTATTTGAAACGGGTGCCGGTGGTTCTGCACCAAAACACGTGCAACAGTTGGTAGAAGAAAATTATTTGCGTTGGGATAGTTTAGGTGAATTTTTAGCACTGGTTCCCAGCTTGGAGCATTTTTCAGAGCAAACGAATAACAAACAGGCGAAAGTCTTGGCTACCGCCTTGGATAAAGCAAACGCTCAATTCTTAGAACAAGATAAAAGCCCTACAAGACGACTTGGAGGAATAGACAACAGAGGATCTCACTTCTATTTGGCGCTTTATTGGGCAAAAGAGCTTAGTGAACAAAACGAAGATATACAGCTAAAAGAAACCTTCACCCTTTTAGCAGAAAAGCTAAGTGCATCTGAAGAACAGATTGTGAATGAATTAATTGATGTTCAGGGATCTGCAGCAGATATTGGAGGATATTACAAGGTAGACGAATCGCAATGCACTGAAGTGATGCGTCCTTCTAAAAGCCTGAATGCTCTAATCGGATAGACGGTGTGATTTTTGGCACATATGCTTCCTCGGCAATAAGTTAAATTGCCAGTCTCAAAAGCAACGGAAAAAGATTTAGATGAACAAGGTGTTAACAGGAGGATTGGCCCTTTCTATTGGATTAGGATTGATTGCGATATTTGTTGCACCCTTCATTCCTGGTTTGAACGGAGTAATTATTGCTCTTTTACTGGGTATTTTGATTCGAAATTCAATCAGCCTACCTCAGTATTTTGAAGAAGGGATTTCATACAGTAGCACGAAGTTCTTGGAAATATCCATATTGTTTTTGGCGCTAGGAATTGATTACAATCAAATTTCAAACCTTGGTTTGGTAAGCTTCGTTGGTTTATCCATCATGGTTTTCATCATGCTTACGGTCACTTATTATATGGCAAAATGGTTCAGGTGCCCAACAAACACAGGTATTCTGGTTGGATTTGGTACCGCCATTTGTGGATCAAGTGCGATAGCAGCATTAGCACCTACCCTCGAAAATAGCGAGAAAGAAGACGTCGCTATATCTATGGCGGTGGTGAACCTTTTTGGCACCCTAGGTATGATAGGGCTACCATTGCTTTTAGGGCATTTAGAATGGAATGATACACAAATTGGCATGATGGTGGGTGGCTCTCTACACTCAGTTGGAAATGTTGCTGGTGCAGGATTTGCAATAGGCAAAGACGCCGGTGACGTTGCCATCACAGTGAAATTAGCCCGAGTTGCACTATTAACCCCCGGCTTAATCTATCTAAACTTCCTAAATCAGAAGGGAAAAGAAACATCGTCAAAAAACGCATTCAAACTACCATGGTACCTGATAGGTTTCATCGCAATCTCCATTATTAATTCGGTTGTTCAGATTCCAACAGAAATCCTATCACCTCTTAGTCAAACCGGGAAAATCATCCTAACCGTGGCCATGGCGGCTATTGGATTAAAGGTGAGTTTTAAAAAGCTACTTAATGTTGGAAAACGAGGGTTAAGATTTGGCTTGGTGTCATTCTTTGTTCAGATGTTTATCATGTTAGCCATTATCACTTGGCTCATTTGATCACGTAAAAACGACTAAATTCGTGAGGATTTGATTCCTCAACTTAGCCTACAAATCACAACCATAATCCTCAGCCTATGGCTTTGGTATAAATGGGATTCTGCGGAAAATCCAACAAGAGGGTTAACCATCGGAATGCTCATAGGCTTCACCTCCATTTTCTTATGCGACATCTTTTATGACGACTTTGTAAATCTTTGGGATGAACGATTTCATTCACTCGTGGCCAAAAACATGCGTGAACATTTATTGCTCCCGAGCCTATACAAGCAACCCGTACTGGGAACTTACACTTTAGATTGGGATACCACCACCGTTTGGCTGCACAAACAACCCTTCTTTTTATGGTTAATGAGTTTAAGCTACAAACTATTTGGCGTGCATTACTGGACTGGCCGATTGCCATCGGTATTGTTAATGGCATGGTTATCGTTCAAATGGTCGCAAGTTCTAAAAGAGAATATTCAAAATAAAGTCTTGCGACTTGGACTTCTGTTTAGTCTATTAAGCAGTGTTTTCATTCATTTGCTGGTGGCTGGTCGGATGTCTACAGATCATAATGATGCGGTATTTTTTGCACTGGTTTCCTTATCGTTTTTAACCTTGTTTGAATTCCAAAAAAAAGGGGAACAATCAAAACTTATTATGGCGGCTATTCTCAGTGGATGTGCGGTACTCACAAAATGGCTTCCCGGTTTGATGCCATTGGGTTTTTGGATGGCTCGAATTGTTTTTGATTTTGATTATCGAGCTCAATATAGAGTTAAAGACCTTCTTATATATTTGAGTATCGTATGTGTCATCGTACTGCCTTGGCAGTTGTTTGCATGGACGCAATATCCGGAAGCTTTTTCTCAGGAATGGGATTATAATACCCGACATTTCACCGAGGCTATTGAAGGTCATGGAGGGGAATGGTATTACCATTTTGTTCAAGCGCCCTATTTATTTGGATGGGGCGTTAGCATCATAGGAGCCATAATCTTTTTGATCGCACTTTACCAACGTAGCTACCTTGCCATAAGTCTAATAGTAATCGAAACTTTCTTTGCATTTTCCGCTACTAAGATGCCGAGCTTTACCTTGATTCTCTTGTTGCCTATTTTATTACTCGTTGGCCTTCAGATTCAACACCGTCCAAAGAAACTCATGATTGGTCTGAGCATTTTAATGATTCTTTTTAATGTTCGTTTTGACCTATTCAATGATGCTTTTATAAACGAGAATCAAGCTCATTATCGAGAAGGTATGTCTAACAACAGAAAAACCTTCAAGCAATTGAATCTCACATCGGATATGGTAGTTTTCAATGCCAGAAAAAGAAGCCACATAGAATGTATGTTTTACACAGATGCCACCGCCTACCCTTTTTATCCTTCAGAATCAGATATTGACAAGGTGCGAAAAGCAGGTATGATACCTGTTATTTTTGAGTTCCCCCAAGATAGCTTGGTTCAAAAAGAAAAAGGGATCAAAAAGATCCCTTTAGAATTATCATTTTTCGAATAGATTAGGACAGCTCTTCTATCTCAAATCCCACGCTTTTTACGGCGCTTACAACCGCATCATCAGAAACATTATCATCATTCACGGTTAGGATACGGTCATCAGATTCAAGATCAACTGACCAGCTTTGTTCTTTAAGGATTTCATTAAGCTTGGGTGTTACTTTTGATAAGCAACCGTTGCACTGTATGGTGGTTTTAAATTTCGCTTCAGACATGGTGCAAAATTAAAACGAAAAAAACGAGAGGCATTGTTTTTAAGGACTCTTCTGATATAGTTTAATTATCCTCCGTGTGCGATATCCATACCATGCGCTAGAATTGAGCCTTTCATCGAGTTCATACACATCACAGGAATTAATTCTTTATTGGCGATCAACACTTGTTCGGATTCCCCCATAATTAATGAGCTTAACTTTCCTTCTACGGAAGTCATTACTACCAATAAATCGGCATTTACTTTAAGACTGTAGTTAAGGGTCTCATCTACAAGGCCTTTATTCTTTTTTTCTAACTCAACGATGGTGTGTTCCAAATTATTCTCAGAAAGAAAATTGGCTGCATATTTAATATTGTTACGCATCGAGGCGGATGTAAATTCATCGGATTCGTAATCTGCGATTATATGAATTTTTGATTTGAAAAGATTTGCTACTCCTAAAATTGCATATAACTTTTGTTTAGATTCTTTTGAAAAGTCTAAGGGGATTACAATATTATCAATTGTTTGATTTTCCTTAGGTGACTCTTGCACCACTATGTAGGGGATATCGCTCTGTGTAATCACTTTTAGTGCATAGCTACCTACTACTTTTTGAACCCCACGAACACCATGGGTACCCATAATTGCGATGCCTGCCTTCGTAAGATCTGCCACTTCACCAATTTTACTCAAATAATTCCCCTCCGCAACAGTTGCTTTTGTTTGTATCCTATTTTCCGTCTCGTTTTTTAAAGCGATTTGCTCTAATCGTTTTCTTGCATCTTCCTTATCGTTTTCTTTTTTTACAATGTGTGTGAGAGTCACGTTTAATCCAACCAATTTCGCAAACAGATTGGCATGCTGTAGAGCAAAATCAGCCACTGGGGTAAAATCATGTGGCACTAAAATTGTTTCGGATTTCGAGAAGTCTTTCATATTTGTACAAAGGTTGATAGGTTAAAGTGTTCTAAAATGTCACTACACAAACATAGTTCAAATCATCCTAAAATCACACTTATTAACCTACACATGCGGAAGTTCTTCAGTCTACAAAGTACATTTTAATCAGCCCTTTATTTTTTGCCTCAATTTCGCCTCGATACGTACAATTGAACTCTGATTTTATTAATTCGTAGGTTGTTTCAGATATATTTATCCGACCTGCTTCACTATTGCTCTCCATGCGGGCAGCAGTATTCACTGTGTCACCCCAAATATCATAAGCATATTTCTTTATCCCAATGATTCCTGCTACAACACTCCCAGTATTTATTCCCACACGGATATCAAATAATCCTCCATTCGACTTACGCTCGGCTACAAATGCTACGATATCCTTTGCTGCGTTAATTATTTTTAAGGCATGCTCATTATTTTCGGCCGGCAGTCCACACACAGCCATGTAGGCATCTCCAATGGTTTTAATTTTTTCAATACCGTGTTTTACCATAATACGATCAAATTCAGAGAAATAACTATCTATTTCGGTGACTAGATCTTTAGGGCTCAAGGTCTGGCTAATCCTAGTGAATCCCACAAAATCTGTAAACAATACCGATACCTCCTCGAAATGCTTTGCCTCTGCAAACCCATTTTGTTTTAATTCGCTGGCCACTTCCTCTGGGAGGATATTTAGCAATAATTCATCCGACTTCTTTTTCTCGGTACTGATAACTTCTAAGTTGTCCTGAACTTCTGCGAATAGCATAGAGTTTTCAATGGCAATTGCGAGATATGCCGATATCGATTTTAGTACACTTATATCATACTCAGAAAATGAATCTGTATTTTCTACTGATACACAAAAGACCCCCACCTCTTTTCCTTCTTCACCAAGGGCACATGAGAAATATCCTCCGGGTTTAACTCCCCCAGTAGTTTCTATTGGTTCAAAAAAATACTGCCCAAAGTCTTCGGATACATTTTGTATGAGTACATCATCTGATTGTTGTGTCAACCTCATAAAACGATCCATTTGCAAAACAGAACCCATATCTGAGATCATATTGCTCCCAGATTTATCGATGCTATAAACTCTTTGTGCTTCTCCGGCTTTCAGTATGACCAGCTCAATTTCCTTTATCGTAAAATTCGAAGCAATTAAATTAAAGACATCCCTAAGCAACACATCCAATGATAGGTTGGATGCGAGTTTCTTTCCCATCTCTCCTATGGCACCCAGCTGAGAGATTGCCAATTCCATATCTTCAAGTTGAGATGATAATGATTGTTGCTTTGATAGCTCATCTTTTGCACTTGACGCTTGAAGGTTCGCTTGATTTAAATCATTGATTAATTGATTAAAATACCCGCTAACTTGTTCCAATTCTTGGTCACCTGAGAATTCAATTCTCATAGGTTTTTCCGAAGACAAGGAGCTTTCCATTTTGGATAATAACTCCTTTAGCTTTTTATTACCGAACATGTTATTGTTTCAATAGGTCCTTAACCTGGTTAAGGTGCTTATCCTTTTTAAATTGTCGTTTATTTCTTCCCCAATTTGTGAAATAAGAATGCGCAGTTAAAAATTTGACCTGAAGATTATTCCAAGCATCTTGATCACTCACAACACCTAAATACTGTAGCTCTTGAAATAATGTATCTCCGATACTGAAAAAGTCATCACGACCTAGGTAGTCTAAATCCGCATCACAAATGATCTGTTCTAATTTATTATTGGGTGATTGCGGAATTTTAGTAGCCATGATCATACCTTTAATTATTTTAATCTGATCAACGCTGTAATTTAAATCCGGTAAAACTTCTTCCGCTATCTCACATCCACGCTCTTCATGATCTTGTCCCGAAATGGTAAATCCTATATCATGAAATAGACAAGCCGTCTTTAATAACGTTATTTCTTCCTCGTCCGTTATCCCCTCAAAATTTGCAATTTTCTGAGCTGCTTCGAGAACATCTAGAGTGTGATGCTTCCCATGATAGGAAAGATATTCTGGGAGCTCCTCACTGAGTTTTTTTAACGAATATGATTGGGCTTTTGTATAGTTCATCTAATTTATTCCCTCTAGTTTTATGAACAAAAGCAAGTTAAGATAAAACGAACGCATTTTTGAAGCTTCCAACAGGCTTTTTAAACACATTCACCTCAGATGTCCAATATCATCGAACCCGTAGGTCAAGACTTTTTTGTAACCAACACTAAACAACATTTGTTGCAAAACATAACCGTCTGGGATGTACTGGTATTCAATGATGGAGGACAAATCATTAAATCTCTTGGCATCATTGTAATAATCAGAAATAAAGCCGCGATAAGATGCATTTAATGTAACCTTATCGTTTTTTAACGGCAGCTCAATACCAAAACCCAACGCATAATAGGGTTGATTGACATTTAATAGATCTGTGACCGACTGAGTGGAATATAATGGTTCGTTATTCCTAATGGATTGATATTGATTAAATGCTTTTGAAACCTGTTGATATCCACCACCTACCTTCAGCAAATAATTGACATTCTGCTTTTCAAATATGAAACAATTACTCAGTTCTATACCTTGAAAATTCGCCGAATGATCCGCCTTGTAAGGCACTCCACTCATGTCAATAAATTCTTCAGACAACCGCGAATTCCCCGATAAATAAGAAATGTATACGTTTATTAAAGGGTTAAAATGATAACCTAGGCTGAAATTATATTCAAGACTTGGCGTTGTTCGGACATCACTTACGGGCTGATTTTCAACTACATGAAAATAATTAGATATTGCAGTCTTACTTGAGCTTTGTACACTCATTCCAAAATCCAATACCCAACGGCGTTTTATTTTAATTCCCGTTAAGTATTTTGTAAATTCATACGGATCTAAACCGGGATGTTCCTTGTATTTTGGATTCAATCTCAGCAACCCTTCAACGGCTTCTCGTGCGACCACTTTATTCCCATCCAATAAGTAGGTAATTCCTCTGAGTCGCTGAAACTCCATCTTATCCTGCCTGCTTAAGTTAGAATAATTACAACGGCTTAATTCTTCTTTTGCCTCGGTTATTAATCCATTCTCTAAATTCTCTGACACATCAATTAATGCTTGTTGGGACGCACTTATTTGGCTTAAAACGGGTATTATAGTCATAGCCGCTAGTGTCAACAAAATAGATATTTTCAACTTTACCATTTTGATTTTCTCCTTTCAATTTGATAATTGATGTTGATGATATAACCCAACCCAATGGATAAGTTATTTAACTGTATATCGTCATCCAAATAATAGTAATCATGCAATAATTGAGGATTTGTGTATCGATTATTCGCATTAACAGTGTTCGTAAATCCGTTCAAATAAGAACAATTCAGGACAACTGACCCTTTTCTCATGTTGTATTGTAGACTCGCACCAAATAATCCGCCAGCATTCCATTTCATTTTCCGCTTATCCGCGGAAAAACTTCGAATTTCTAAACTAGAATTATCCGTGTAATTTATAGAATTGATGCTGTTATTTGATTGATATAGATAGCCCACAAAACCACCTATATGTGCATAAAGGGAAATTTTTTTGGCCTCCAATAATTTTAACTTATAAAAAATTGGGAAATCGATGTAATTGAAACGCTCAGTAAGATTAATGCGAAAGTCTTGTACCTTATATTCAATGGAATATTCTTTGATCGCATTTATAATGGAAATACCAATGCCCGATCGGTTACTAAAATTATAACCACCGTCAATACTAAAAATCATGGTATTTTGACTCGAATAAGATTTTGAGTTCCGAGCTATGGTATACACTTTTGTTGCTTTTGCGTAGGTTGTATTCGAGCCAATCGACAAGGATAAACCAAGATTCAGTTTTGGAATTACTCTCAATTTCCTGAGCAATACATTTAATTCATCCGGGTCTGTTATGGGATTGAATTTATAGGTTGGATTCAATTCTAACATATGCCGAACGGATTCTATTGCAGCATTATTTTGTGCGAAAGCTAACTCAGATAATGCTTTCAATCTATATTTCTGAAAAAGAACTACGTTACTAGCTGAATCACTGATTTCCTTTGTAATGTCTAAAACTTGAGAAAACGCCCCGTTGCTATAACTGCTAGCCGCACGCGATAATAATACTTCGTCATTCGTTTGAGCATTTACATTAAGTCCAAACGATAAACTCAATATCAAAATCAAGTTTATTTTCATCCATATGTTCAGTTTACTCTCCAATATATCTAACTCTTTGCGCCTCAGAAAGTGGTTCAACTTTATATTCTTCTAGATCTTTTTCTAAATCTGATAATCGGATTTTAAACTGCTTGACTTTTCTATCTCTACCTGCAGAATATACTTTGTCATTTGTCGATGAAATCGCAACATCGTAAACCCAAGACTTGTGATGACCTATCTCTAATGGTGATTCACGTTTATTCTCCAAAGAATAAACCCTCACGAGTCCATCAAAGGATGCTGTAGCTAAAAATTTACCGTTCTCGCTTACAACCATATCTGTGACACCTGCGGTGTGCCCAGGAAAGTCAAATTCTATTAAATCTTGCCCGAGATAAATTTGTTTACATTTACCCTCAGTTGAACCCAAGTATAAGTATCCCTTCTTGATACATATTGAATTCACCATTCCAAAACCAGCATAACTCTGAACTAATTTTGGGATTTTATCGGACAACGAAAGTCTAAGAATTTCACCTTTCATAGATGAAATAAACAAGGTAGATAGAGATTCATCTGAAATGGTAAAAGCCGAAATTCCCTGGCTAATATTTATTCGGCTTAACTCATTCCCATTATTTGTCAATTGAACAACTTCTCTATTTGTGGCATAAATTATATCCTTGTTAGATGAATGAATATCAATTATCCCACTTTCGCTTGTTGCCACTTTTTTAAGGGTCGATTTGTCTAATTGACCGTTTGTTTTATCATATGCTATAGTGTAAACCTTATTCTTGTCAGCCAGTATGGCAATGGAATTTTCATCTTTCAATGCAATCACCTTATACAATGCCGCACCTTTTATCACCACAGTAGATACAACATTTTTTGTTCCATTTGTTACCACATGTATACGTCCATCCAAACCTACTGAAATCGTATATTCCTCCGTTACCAGAATACTTCTACATTCCATTGTATGAATAAAGTTGGTATTGTAGTTTTCTCCTGTTTTGGACAATTTAGCATCCAAAAGGGCCCCATGAATATCTCTATCAAACATTGGTCTACCGGAGGATCTAAATATGTTCAATGCCTCGCTAGCTAGCGCTACTTTAAGGCCTGATTGATTTCTAGCATTTAATAACTTAGATTTTATTGCCACTGATTTTGAGAGAGCATAATTTTTACTCTTTTGCGCTTTTGTTTCAGAAGCTACGGCTTTTTTCAGTGCTTCTTCTCTTTCCTTATTTGCCTTCTTGGCATCCTCCAATGCTTTTTGAGTGACTTCTCGTGCCTTCTCCGCTTTCTTTTGCTCTGATTGAGCTAACAGCCGTTGGGTGTTAGCAATTTCTTTTTGAGCTAACGCATTTTTCTTTTGGTTTAACGCATTGATTCGCTCTTGTTCAGCTAAATCCTTTTGTTCTTCCGCTTTGAGCTTTTGAATTTCAGCAATAGACTTTTGCTTAATTGCATTTTGTTTTTCAATTTGAGCAATTTTAGCTTGTTCGTTTGCCTTTAGACTAGATTCTTCAGCCTTAATCGTTGCTTCATCTGCACTGTTTTTTTGCATAAACGAAAAAATGGTTAGCCCCGCCATTAAGATAGAACTTCCCGTAAGAACCGATTGAAATACCCTCTTTTTCCGTTGTTTTTCGGCAATCTCAAATTCAGCATTTTGTTTACTTGCTTTGAGGAATTGAGTAGCCGAATTATAATCTTCGTTATAGAGTTCAGACCACTTTTTTGTGTGCCTAAGTTCATTTAACCACGATAACCCTAATGCTAGGTCTGGGTCACGCCATAAACCAGATTTCCCTTTTTCAAATAGCTTGGCACTTTCACATAATCTATCATATAAGCCTAAACTATCTTGTTCCTCGTCTGCCCATTGAATTAATCTTGGCCATACACGCATCAAACTTTCATGAGATATATCTATGACGGTATCAGAAACAAGTTGCACGTTGGAAGGAGGCATAATGAATCCCCGATCTGGAAGACGAAAGGAGTCAATTATCGGAGTTAATTTCTCAGTTTCAACTCTTAAAATTTCTGATAGAACATTAAGCTTCGTTGGTCTTCGAACACCTCGATTATCGGCACCTTTTAACGTAAGTGTTTTAAATAAATTTTCAATGATCGCTGTTTTTTCAGTATCAAACTCAGACACAACTTCTTCGAGGTGATTGGACATGGCCGCATCAATACCGCCGATCAACTCATAATGCTGAATATCTATCGGTACATCCTTGTCACTATTTGTGTGACTCTCCCATGTACTCCAAAGGCGATTCAGTAAATGCTGAAGGATAGGTAATAAATCTGTTTTTGTGCCTATGGAATTCAATAATTTCTGCACCAATCTTGGAGAAATCTTGGCGCCCGCAAACTCCACTGGTGCCTCAATAATTCTTTGTAACTCCTTTCGGTTTAATCTTGGCACTAAAAATTGTGCGTCATTAATTGCCTCTGGTAATCCATAAAATCGTTCACAATCGCCCAGAAAGTCGGAGCGGATGGTCATCATTACGTGAATATCCACGCTTCTTTCTGCTGATGCCTCAAGTAACAGATTTACAAAGTGTGTTGCCTCTTCAAAATCCGACCCCTCTTGTTCTGATACAAATCTGAATAATTCTTCGAATTGATCTGCCAGAATAAGTAATTTACTTCCATCTGCTAAAAAAGGACGTACCGCTTGAATCAAGCCTTTGGTATTTTTTTTAAATACGGAAACATTTGATATTAATTCTGCCTTATCTTGTATAAAAGATTGGCTTGAGAATATGGAATCATACAGAGCCTGTACTGGGTTCGATCCTGGCCGCATGGTACATATATGCCATTTCTCTTCCGCATTGCTTTTCAATTTAGGTAGTATACCAGCTCTAACCAAGGAGGACTTTCCTGAGCCCGAATTACCCACCACACAAACAAATTTGCGGGCATTTAATTTTTGTAAAACAGTATCAATGTGAGATTCTCGACCAAAGAATAAATGGTATTCATCTTTCTCAAACGGTCTTAAACCTGGAAAAGGATTTGTTAAACTTTTAGAATTTGCCATTTTCTTGTTTGCATTTGGATACTAAAATATCCGCACCATACTGATTTGAACCAAAAGAGTTTGTCCATCCTCCCAACAACACCGTTCCGTCGGAACACTCAAAAGCTGAATTATAGGATCCATATTGGAGATTATTTAACTGCTGAGTCCAGAGCATATTCCCATTTTTACTCAAACAAACAGCAATTGGTTGGGTGTTTTTTGAACCATTAAAAATGTATCCCGTGAGATAAATCCTTCCACTCTCTCCAACATGAATAGACTCTATGGTTACAGGTTGAGTTAAACGAAGATGTTTTTCTAATAAGAGCTGCTGAGTTTCAGATTCAAATACTCTCAAAGTTAAATCGCTACGAAGAGATCTTGGACGATCTGCGGGGAACGACCATTTTTTTCCTGATTTATAATGCGGACCACTAACCGTAATAACATTATTTTCGGTTTTCAACCAGGCTTGTGTAATTCCTTGATTTGTTTTTTCGCCATTGTAATGATCGAACAGTTTAAAATCGGAAATTCTGGTTTCCCTAACCTTATTCCATAAAAGCTGGTCATCCCTTTTTTGTCGTACGGTATAAATCCCAAAAGCTGTATTACTTTGGTCTGAATAAGGAGGTAATATAAAATCTCCAATAACCTTGTAAATTCGATCTTCTCCATCATTTTCTGCCTCTGAAAAATCATACACTGCCCCATAGGTCGGTCTTATAGAATCCTCGAATAAAGAAGCATTCAATACACAGCCCGGCCATCCACTACCAGGCCAGTTTTCATCATTTGAGTTAAACAACCTCAACGTTCTTTTACTATAACTTCCCTCTAATGAAATGACCATTGATGAAACATCCTGATGTAACCATTCGTTGGGATTTTCCTCAACCAAGGACTCGTCAAAGCCGCTTTCGGTTAATATTCTAAAACCTCCAATTTGATTACCCGTTTGGTCAATCTCGTAGAATCCAAACTTCCAAAGTCGTGATCCAAAGAGCCTTCCATGTATTCGCAAATTTCCACTTGGTAATTCACTTATCAGTGCGCCTTGAATAAAATTATGAATATTCAATCGTTTACTCTCTGTTAGTTTCCCCTCAAGATCAAAGTGTTTTACATAAACTATTTGGAACCCATATCCAGCATAGCTCGTGTCTTCTGTGGAAATAACAAAAAAACCAACATTGGGTATCTCTTTGATGAAATGCCCTTTTTGATTACCCTCATTGGGATGTACTTGCAAGAAAGTGGATTGTTTCATTGGGTTGACCGATTCGGTTCGCTTACAGGACCAAAATATTATCGAGATTACCCCGAGCATGTAAATCCAATGTGTACGTGAAAAAATCATTGTATCACCTCCCCTTTTTTATCGATTTCCAAGCTAAAAATATCCTTAAAACCTGTCCGTGTATCCACAAGATCACCAATAATTTGATACCCTCTATCGTTGGAATGAATTTTCCATGGTATTCCATTATAGCTAGTAGATGATAAATCCAATTTTATTTGTTGTGAAGGTGAACCAAGCTCATCCAAAATCAAAACATCGTTGTTAATATTTCCATTCTCCAAGTATGCAACAGATAGTACGCAAGAGTCTTCTATATGCACATCATTTAAATATGCCTGATCATATAAAAAATCATATTCTTTCTCCCACTTTAATGCACCTGATCCACTCGTACAAACTCCAAATAGATAGGCTTTTGAATCCCCAAATGACTGGTCTTGAAGACGTTGTCCAAAAACCAATATATCTCCGTTTTTGTGTATCAATGTTTTCGTATTCCATACATCAACTTCCCGATAAAATTCAGGACCCCAGCCCTTGAAAGATGATTGTTTTACAAATTCTATGTTGACACTGGCTTCCGACCCATTTTCAATAAAAAATGAATTTAACGCCAAGTATTCATATCGCCCTCCAGCCCCTGAAGAAATTGATTTGGTAAGTAGGACCTCAGTCTCACTCAACTGATTTATTTGAATGCCTTTTTCCTCAAGGGAAAATCCATTAATCAATTTTGACCACTTACGAATACCGGTAATACTGTAGCAGGCAATCAATGACTTTGAGGCTTTGGGGCTACTTTGACTAGTACCTACTACACCTATTAATGAATCATTCAGGAAACAAATACTTCTAAACTCATCTTGATATGGCCCCTGAATGGTATCCCACCAAATCAATTTTCCTTCATCATCACATAAACCTACCAATGCATCGGTGGTACTACCAACTTCACCATTGAAATTTATTTCTCCAGCAAACGCAATATTGGACTGGCCTACCTCAACATCATTCAATACGACATCCGCATCAAAACCGAGGGGTAAGTCATCTAAGTCAAATGCCGATTTCTTTCCTAATAAAGCTGTGGAATTATCATTCAAATTTGAACCTCCCCAAAACCAAAAATTGGTAGGTTCCTCTTGCTCAATGTGAACTCCATGAACCGTCCAATTTAATGGTAAACGAAAAATTTTGAACGGCGATTCACTTCCCTTGGTTTCTAAGGCATCTTTTTGACATCCGCCTAAGAGGATGGTTAGGCAAATGAGTATAAACCTATGGTTCGTGATCCACATGTATCATCAAATGAATTTCTGACGACTAGTTATTCGTTATGATTTTACTAAACGTAGTTTGAGCGTTCTTCCAATTAACACATAAGATCAATAAATGGTCAGCGCTCCACTTGTCTATTGGAATTTTATTTGTTGTTGGTTCTTGAATAGAGCTTAACAACTGACCTGTTGAATTATAGATATCGATTGACTGAATAGAATTTACCCATTGGAAGTCAAATTGAATTTCCTGGATATCTCCTACAGGATTAGGATAAAACGAAAAATCGCTTTCCATAAGATCCACTCTGTCCATTACACCATGACATGGCCAATTAGTGTAATATTTTCTCAAATTCCAAGGCACACTCCAACATGGGTAAACATAAGATCCTCTTGCTTTAGCGTACCAGTAACGATCAGGATCAGGATTATCCGTGCTGTGAATAGGTTTTAATAAACCATCAGCCATAGGAATATTTCCATTCTCATCCCCGCCTAAACAATAATTTCTGGCGTTATAATCATTCTTCCAAAGTAGATTTCCTAAGGCATCTATTGTTCTGTAATATACATATTCATCGTATGCATCATACATTACATACTTAGCCCAAGTATCGTTTACAAACTGAGTGTTCGTCATATTCATTACTTCACTAGCAAAATAAATATGACCATCTAATGTATCCGTTGGTATTTCAAAAAAAGCCTTATTTGAATCCGGCACACCAATATGCTCGTAAAAATCAATGGAGAAACTAGGATCAAACCAATGCGTTAAATCCCCGACAATTGAAACATACTTCATATCGTCTGGAAAAGCATCCAATGCGTCATTCGTAAATACGGGTTTACCACTTTCTTCCCATGCTCCACCTACCATGGCAGGGCCAGAGTGATCGGTAATTAAAAAACGACCATTTTCACCCCAATTTTCATATATGAATTTCTCAGATGCCACTTGAATAGCGCGAGCTCCTCCCCCCATGAACGAACCAATAATACCTACCCTTGTTGTATCCACATACTGAGAAAAACTATCAATTAATTGATCTAACGTTGCTTTACAAAGTCCAAATGGATCGGAATCATTTAATTCACCTGGGTTGTTATATTGTAAGGTAACATAGCAATATCCTTGAGAAGCAATGCGTTCCGCTCTTTCCTTATTGATACTGTAAAAAGTACTTGGTGATAAACGCGAATCTGAATCCCATGGAATGTAAAAAATAATAGGAGCTTTTTCATTTAGTTCCTCAGGAATTGTAATTGACGCCAATGCTTTTTCGTCTGTGTAATAAACATCCCAATTTGGAAGTACTTCGAAGTTAATAGTCTTCGGTGTATATGCCCCAGGACTTCCGTACCCCTCGGCAATTTTTGGTACAGGGCCTTTAAATTGAGTTTGCGCCTGAGTAATGAGTGCGAATAGACATGAAATCGTAAATAGTAAGAATTTCTTCATTTGAGTGATGGAATAGGATAAACGCAAGATAATAATAAAATTTATTATCACATTTTATTTCAAATATTAAAGTCTTTTTTACGAAAATTTAATTTACAGCTTCAACCACTTCAGTCTTAAACTATTAGCCACGACAGAAACCGAACTAAATGCCATTGCCGCACCGGCAATCATGGGGTCCAAGGTAAACCCTGTAAATGGATACAATACCCCTGCGGCAATGGGAATACCCAATACATTATAAATGAATGCCCAAAATAAATTCTGTTTGATACCACCCACGGTTTTCTTGGATAGTTTTAGCGCCTTCGGAATTGATGTTAAATCTGAATGAATCAGGGTCATTTGTGCCACATCCATAGCAATATCAGAACCTTTCCCCATCGCTATGCTCATATCCGCAAGAGCCAAGGCCTCCGAATCGTTCACTCCATCACCCACCATCGCCACGGTTTTCCCCTCTTGTTTTAATTGCCTGATATAATCGGCTTTTTCACTTGGCAAGCACCCGCCTTTATAGGCTGTGATTCCAACCTCATGTGCAACATACGCTACTGTATGTTGTTGATCCCCTGAAAGCATTACTACATCAATTCCCATTTTCTGAAGATCATTGATGGCTTCATGGGATGTTGATTTCACCTCATCTGAAATTTTAAATACACCTTGACACGTTTCGTCTAGCGCGGCAAAAATAAAAGATGAACCAGCTTGATCGTGTTCTTGGGTCCACGAATTGACCTGTTCTGGAATGTTAATATTGTTATCTTCTAAGTAGCGCTGATTTCCCAATCTGAGGAGGCCGTATTCACAAATCCCCGATACGCCCTTTCCTGTTTCACTGTTAAACTGATTCACCTCAGAAGCTGTTATTTCTTTCTCTTCTAATCCTCGAACCAAGGCGCGTGCCACGGGATGTTCGGATTTCTTCTCAATTCCAAGAACGAAAGGCAATAGATGGTCTACTTGTTCAAATCCGAAGTACTCTGTTAATATCGGCTCTCCAACAGTAACGGTACCGGTTTTGTCTAAAATGACCGTGTCTATTTTATGTGCTGTTTCTAAACTTACTGCATCCTTGATAAGAATTTGATTTTCAGCACCTCTACCCAGACCAACCATCAAAGCAGTGGGCGTAGCAAGACCTAAAGCACAGGGACAAGCAATAACCAATACGCTGATGGCATTGATCAAGGCATGTGAGAATATGTCCTCAGAACCTAAGAAAAACCAAAGAAAAAAGGTCAATATTGATATGAGTACCACGGTTGGGACAAATACCGCGGCGATCTTATCTACCAATCGCTGTACTGGCGCCTTACTCCCTTGAGCCTCCTTCACCGTTTGAATGATTTTCGAAAGCAAGGTCTCCGAACCCACTTTTTGTGCTACTAGCAAAAATTGTCCTGTTTGATTTGTGGTTCCAGAAAATACCTGATCTCCTTGTTTTTTCTCAACGGGAATTGGTTCACCCGTGATGGAGCTCTCATCCACGAAGGATGCACCATCCTGAACCATACCATCTACGGGTACCATTCCTCCAGGTTTGACGCTCAGTATATCTCCTACTTTCACTTCGCTGAGAGGAATATTCGTTTCCTGACCTTCTTTGCCAATAAGGAATACTTCCTGAGGTTGAAGTCCCATCAGTTTTTTAATGGCTGTTCCCGTGCTGTATTTAGCCCTTTCCTCTAACCACTTACCGAATGTTATGAATGTAATGATTACCGTTGCTGCCTCAAAATAGACATGAGGTTCAAGTCCTTTGGATAGCCAGAACTTAGGAAAAATGGTATTGAAGGCACTAAAAAGGAAAGCAACTCCTGTACTGAGTGCGACCAATGTATCCATATTTGCATACCCCTTGGATGCTTGCTTGTAAGCACCGATATAAAATGATCTTCCAAAGTAAAACAATACCGGTACCGATAAAACAAACGATATCCATTTACCTGCCTCCCAACCCATAAAGAACATGCCAAAGACAAAAATGGGGAGCGTCAAGATGCTCGAAGCAAGCAATCGCTTTTGTAAATCCTTGGAATAGGCCTTACGAAGTTTTTCCTGCTCTTCTTCCGCGTGAAACTCATCCAGTAATAAGTCGTAACCAACAGATTGCAATGCTTTCTGAAGTTCTTCTTCTGCCGCATCGTATTTCACTAGCACCGAGTGTGTAGCAAAATTCACAGATGCCTGTTTAACGCCGCTTGTATTTTTCAAAATAGACTCAGCACTTGAAGCACAAGCAGCACAAGACATTCCCGTAACAGGAAAGGTGTTGGTTTTCATTAATCCTTGCCCAAAAAAGCGTTTAAATCCTCGTTATTACCGTACAGCACTATAATGTGATTTTCCTCTAACTTCCAGTCGTCTGAAATCACTCCTTGTATTTCCGATACCGATCGTGTTTTACCTAGCACACTCTTGACTTCTTTCTTCTTTATGAGTGTAACTACCTGTAAATTATAGGTCTCACGCCATTGAATACTACCCACAGTTTTCCCGATGAATTTCTTGGGAACTTTCGCCTCAATTAACGAATACTCCTCATTTAATTCAAAGGAATCCACCACGTTACTCAAGCATAGTTTTTTTGACCAACGCTCTGCCGTTTCTTCTTCTGGATGAACAATTTCATCAACCCCTATAGCCCGCAATACCTTTTCGTGCAATGGATTGATAGCGCGACTAATCAAACGGTTGACCTTTAAATTCTTAAGCATGGCTGTTACCATAATATTGGCGCCTTGATCTTCTCCAATAGCCACAATGACGATGTCCGTCTCTTTCCAAGGTAAACCTTTCATCGTGAACTCATCGGTTGCATCCATGCAAATGGTATGAGATAGGGTTTCTTTAAGGTTTTCAACCTTTGATTGGTGATTATCCACCCCTATCACTTCATTGCCCATGGCCGTTAATTTTTCTCCCAACGGTGCTCCAAAATTTCCCAAACCAATGATGATGTATTTCATAATGTGCGTTAGTTAATCGTTATTTCTTCTGAGGGATATCGATAGTTTTTCTCCCGTGTTTTCTTAAAAAAGGCAATAATCAAAGTTAGTGCACCTACCCGCCCAATAAACATAAGTGCCATGATGGTGATCTTAGCTGACGTACCCAAAGAAGCAGTTATTCCTAAACTTAAGCCAACGGTTCCAAATGCGGATACTACCTCGAAAATCAGGGACTTTTTAGATAGCGTTGGTTCAAATATCGACATTAACACGATGGCTGTGGATATTACTACTATCGATAAAAATACCACAGCAAAAGCTCTTCTCAAGGAGTTTATGGAAATCTCTCTTCTGTACACCTCTATCCTATCCTTTCCTTTGGCCAAACTGATTAAATTCATCACCATAAGTGCCAAGGTACTTGTTTTTATACCTCCACCGGTTCCTGCAGGAGATGCCCCAACCCACATCAAAAAAAGCGTTAGCAAAATGGCTGGTGTGGTCATTGACATCAAATCAACGTTGTTGAAACCCGCTGTTCTTGGAGTCGTTGCCTCAAACAAAGCTGTAATCCATTTACCCATAAATGAATGTCCCTGAAGCGTATGATTATACTCAAATGCGAACATCAAGAGTGTAGACAAAAAGAAGACTATGAGTGTCGTCCATAAATTAATTCTCGAATTAAGATTTAAAACCCATGGTCTTGTTATCCTTTTGCTTTTCTTGAATAACCATCGCCTCATTCGATATCTGAAATAAGTCACCGTATTAGCAACTATGGGGAATCCTAATCCACCGAAAACGAAGGTCAATATCACGATTACCTGCAAACCATAGGAAAAAGCAAATCCCTCACTATTGAAGCTTGAGGATAGCGTAGAAAATCCAGCATTACAAAAGGCAGACACCGCATGAAAAACCGAGAAAAACAATTGATCCGTCCATGTTTCAAAAAGGCTAGCATCCAGAGAGAAATAAATGGAAGCAGCCGAGAACGCCTCTACAACCAAAGTGATACCAAAGATATATTTGAGTGTTTGGAAAACGTCAGAAAGTCTATTTGATGAGTTGATATCACTTAATGCTAATTGATTCTCGTAAGATGCTCCACCCTTAAATAGATAAGAGAAATAACTCGCAAACGTTAAAATACCCAATCCTCCAAGTTGAATTAAAACCAATACAATGCTTTGACCCAATTGAGTAAAATAGGTCCCAGTGTCAACCACCGCTAAACCTGTAACACAAACCGCGCTGACAGAAGTAAATAAGGCGTCCATAAAATGAATACCTGAATGTGTTGCTCTCGGCAACATAAGGGCCAAAGCTCCCAGTGTAATGATGATCCCAAAGCTCAGTACAAATACCAATGCCGGGTGAACCTTTCGAGATCTGTAGTTTAAACGAATTCTAGAAAGATCAATTAAAAAGACCACCACCATGACTACTTTAATTAGGAACAAATGAGCCATTTGCCCACCGAACATGGTCATATCTTGGTTAAATGTGGGAGTTACAGCAATCCCGAAAACCATAACCTTCCATATGGACTCACCCAACCATCTTTTCCAGCTAAATCCTTGTCCCCACAAACGATACAATAAAATAATACCAGGAAAAAAGTGCATCGTCAGTATAGCCGAAAATGTGGTAAATTGTTGTGATTCCGGCCATTGTGAGCGAGTCGATTCGAAGCCCCAAATGGATACCCAAAGGCATATCCCCAAAGAACTGAGGACCAATTGAAACCAACGCGCGTAGGTATAAAGTGATTTATCTACTTTTAACTGGGGCATTACTGAATTACATGAGCAAGATAAACGATTGCATAACTCAAAACACAAGCTATGCCATGAAAATTCAATTTGGAAAACAGTGATGTCTTCGGTTCTTTTTCGGGTACAACCAGTAACCCTACAACCCAAAATACAAAACCTACTGCTAAGTCTACCCAATCAAATCTACCATTTGCCCAATGCGCAAATTGAAACCACTCAAAACCAATGACCAAAAGGACCGGTACAAATTTCAAAGAAATCTTCAATCGATTCAGACCCAAATAATAGCGTTTGGAAAGGAGGGTTATAGCTAGCACCCAAAGCGCTTCTGGAAGGGAATAAACACCAAAAGACCCAAAATGTATATTTTGATTGATCCAGTCGCGGATAACCCAATATGGAGCGTCACCTATGGCAGCAATAACCAAATGATTGACGACCGTTTGCTCCGTTCGGTAAAACAAATAGACAAACAAACTCACCAACAGCGAAGAAACGATAAGGATGTACTTGGTTCTCAAACCTTCAACAAAGTTACCCAATTGAAATAGGAAAATCGACCGAAAGCCTTCATTTCCATCCATCGCCATTTACTCTGATCGATATAATCTGTTATATAAAAGGGCAACTTAACCCGAACTAATCTCGAAAATATACCCAGAAGAGCATCTATTAACTTGAACTGAGTGGAATCGTGATTGATGATTATGAGTGTTCCCTCGGGTTTTAGAACGCGGTAAGCTTCGTCTAGAACACTTGTTGGATCTCTTACCACCGATAAGACATGGGCTAAAATAACCATATCGAAAGAGGAATCTGCTAGAGGTAAAAGATTACATTTTGATAATAAAATATGCTTATTGGGATATTGTGACTTCGCATAATTCACCATGTAATCGGAAGTATCAATACCCGTTAAGCTTACATTATTTTCATCGATATGCTTCCACCAAGCACCCCTGCCCATGCCAAGATCTAACACTTCCTTTGGAGATTGTTCATTTACATATTCAATTAAGCGCTGTTTGGAAGGCATCAACCATTTGTCTATTAAAATATATAATGATCCTAATCGATTATAGAACCTCATGTTTTCTTTTTAGGATATACAGTTGGCCTGCTTCCCCCTTGTTGACTAATGAAGAAAGCGAATAAAGTGAATCGATGCATTCATAGTTAACATTAACCCTATTTACCAATTGGGTAAACCGAAAAACTTGCGCACTGTCAGTCAATGATTTGGTCAAAATGAATTCAGGCGGACTTTGTAAAAAATCCTCACGGAATTTATCTCGATTAGCAACCAAATGTGGTTGATGATTATCCTCGAGGTTATAGAAATACACATAGTAAGGCACTGGGAATTTCCCCCATGAGGATAGGTGACCATACACATACCAGCGACCTCCATCTTCGTGGTCCACGAATACCGATGAACCAGCTGGTATTTTTTGTTGGATCATATGGGCTTCCATTCCAGCATTACCTCTATCGGGTTCAGAGTGTATTTCGGAACCGTAATTTTTGGCCACAAATAAGGATAATATCACAAAGCCAACCGTTTGGTTATTTGGAATCCGGAAGAGTGTACCCAAATCCCAAAGCGCTACGCAGAAGCAAAAAATCACAGAAAAACCAAGGGGGATAGCGTAATGAAAATAAAACTGCGGGCCCAACATTAAAAACAGTAACGAAGCTACTAATGCACTCCAACTTAAACTCACGACAGGAAGATTGCTGAAATGCTCCTGGTATTTCATTTTTCTATACACTCCCCAAATGACACGGATGGTTAGGTACAGGCAAAGGGTGGTAAATATCCATTGAACGGATTCTCCACCAAACCACCGAGTGGATGTCAGTTCATGCAACTTAGACAATCTCTCACATACTTTTTGCCAGCTTACCGTGTCACCACCTGCGTAGGCAAATGCCGATTTCCAATACATCCATATTGCTGAAAAATGACCTTTGAAGACATAAATAGTCAAAAACGCCCCCCATGGAATAGAAATGCTAGAATGCCAATACAGAATAGATCTGAAAGAAATTTTTTGTTGTAGGAACCAATATCCCCAAAATGGCAAAACAAAGAAGATGAATGGCTCCTTAATAAATACGGCGTAACCGAATAAAATCCCTGAAACAACATAGGCAAGCTTGTTCCTTGGTTTTACGATGATAGCCAGTGCAGCGATGATCAGAAACATCCCCCACTCTTCTGTGTAGGCACCTACGTAAAAGACTTCCCATGTTTTCAACCAATGAAACAAAAAGACTAGACCCGTTATGAACCAAAGCAAGCCGGGAGTCTTCCATTTGTGAATAACGAGAATCACTGAGAGTGAAATCAATAAAAATCCTAAGGTAACCCACTGAGGGTAATCTACATATACATTAGATGAGATTCCTTGGACCAATGCGTGAATAAAGAAAATACCTGGTGCTTTATTATCCCATACATTTAGGTATAATAAATCATGTTGTAATACTCGCTGACCAATTGCCATGAAACAACCGGCATCGCTAAAAGCAGAAGCTCCGAAATATCCTTCCACGTATTGGAAAGCCAATAAAATGATGGCTCCAAAACCAAAAAGTCTCATGAACCCTTGTTTACCAAGTCGAAGCATTTTCAACGCAAGTTTATGGTCATATTGGTTAAAATCCTTGAGAAATTCTAATAATTCTTATTTTCCCCGAAAGGTCCGCAATTGTAAACAATATATTTGTTAGCATGGAAACAATAACTGCTTTACCCTGGTGGACTTGGCCCATTGCCATTCTCCTTTTGATCGGAATCAAAGATGTATTCTTCAATAGTAAACATACCATCAAGCATAATTTCCCAGTGGTTGGACACATCCGTTATCTACTCGAGAAAATCGGGCCGGAAATGCGCCAATATATTGTGGCAAACAACCGCGAGGAATTGCCCTTTAACAGGAGCGAACGATCATGGATTTACGCGAGTTCAAAGCGAGAAAACAATTACGAAGGTTTCGGTACAGATAAGGACATTCATTCTCCAAATTTTCATTTCATCAAACCACAGATGTTTCCATTTCGAGTTCAAGCGGGACACCCAAATGAAAGCGATCCTGATTTTTTACCTGTTGCGAAAGTGATTGGAGCCTATCATAATCGTAAGAAACCATTCCGTCCAAAATCTGCTATCAACATTGGAGCCATGAGTTATGGATCATTGTCGGCCAAAGCGGTAGAAGCGATGAATGTCGGTAGTCTAAAATCGGGTTGCATCCATAATACGGGCGAAGGTGGGTTATCTATGTATCACAGCAATGGTGCGGATGTTATTTTTCAGATTGGGACTGGATATTTTGGCGTTCGCGATGAAGACGGGAACTTCTCGTTTGACAAAGCAGAAAAAATCGCGGAGAACAACCCATTTGTTAAAGCCTTTGAAATCAAACTTTCACAAGGAGCAAAACCTGGAAAAGGAGGCGTTTTACCCGCATCTAAAATATCAGCAGAAATTGCTGAAATCCGTCATATTCCCAAAGGCCAAGCCGCGCTTTCTCCTCATTATCATTCTGCGTTTTCAAACGTAGATGAATTACTAGCATTCATTGAAGAACTTTCTAAACGCACAGGTTTACCCGTTGGAATTAAATCTGCCGTTGGAAAGTTGGACTACTGGCATGAGCTCGCAAAAAAAATGAAGGAGCGAAACGTTGGTCCTGACTACATTGCCATTGATGGTGGCGAAGGGGGAACGGGAGCAGCTCCTCCTAGCTTTGCGGATCACGTTTCATTGCCTTTCTTTTATGCCTTTAGTTCGGTATACCGTGTTTTTCAGGAATACAATATGGAAAAAAATATCGTGTGGGTTGGCTCTGGTAAATTAGGTCTACCAGCTAAAGCCATCAAAGCAATGGCCCTAGGAGTAGATATGATATATGTAGCCAGGGAAGCCATGATGTCCATCGGTTGTATTCAAGCTCAAGTTTGTCACACTAATCGCTGTCCCGCTGGCGTGGCTACCCAAAACAAGTGGCTTCAAAATGGTATTCACGTGCCAGAAAAGTCAGACCGGTTAGCACAATACATGAAAACATTCAGGAAGGAAGTGATTGAATTAACCCATGCTGCTGGTTACGAACATCCCTGTGAATTTAATACCTGCGATATCGATATTAGTATGGGTGACTCCAATACAACCCAAACCATGGAAAACTGTTTTGGCTACACCAAGACTCCCGTTGAGTTTAGTGGAATGCACACCCTAAAAGACTAGAATTAAGCCCTGAAAACTGCCGTTTATCGGATTTTTTGATACCTTTGCGTCAATGATTTCGACCTTCGAAGTAGAAAATCAAAACCAAGAAGGTGATTTATGCCGATCGGAAATACCTTTACTCTTCGATCGAAAAAACCCTGCTGATGTGGTAAAACAGCCCTACTTTTCTTTGTACAATTCTTTGTATAAATCGCGATTTGGCGACTTTATGAGTTCTCCTACGCGCCATTCAGTATTCTGAGTATTTCAGTTTAATCAACCAATCAACACTTTACTCTGAGAGAAGTATCAGAGCCTTTTATTTTTTGTTTAATCCAATTATTAATTATGTATTCCAGAAAAATTACATGTAAAAAACTACTGAGGATGTCCTTAGGGATAGCTCTCGGCTTGTCGCTGAACACAGCGAGTGGCCAGGTGGCAGATGCCACAACAACAGCCTCCGATACCATCGGAGAAACAGAGACCATCGGAGAAGTCGTTGTTACGGCACTTGGTGTGAGCCGTGAAGAGCGGGCACTTGGTTACTCCGTTCAAAATGTGAAGAGCAAAGATATTTCGTCTGTGCCTGCCACTAACGTTGTCAATAACTTAAGTGGTAAACTTTCCGGAGTTTACATCACCGGAAGTTCTTCCGGGCCAACTGCCTCTGCGAATGTAACCATTCGTGGTGCAACGAGTTTGAATGGTAATTCACAAGCACTATTCATCGTAAATGGTGTACCTATCACCAACGGATTGTTTTCTCCTGGTGACGGTTTGAATGGCTCAACTACCATTGACTTTGGTAACGCCTCACAGGTGATCAACCCGTACGACATTGAGTCTGTTTCTGTATTGAAAGGACCTGCTGCGGCCGCATTATACGGTACGCGTGCAGCAAATGGTGTGATCTATATTACCACTAAAAATGGTAGCAAGGCAAAAGGATGGGGAGTAAGTGTGAATAGTAACGTATTTTTTGAGAGCCCACTTAAGATGCCCGATTATCAAAACGAATATGGGTTTGGTGGATACGGTAAATACTCTTACAACGGTGGATCAACATACACGGGCAATTATTACGATGCCTTCGGTGAGAACTGGGGTCCACGTCTTGACGGAACACCTATCAAGCAGTTTAATTCAGACGGGCAACCCATACCGTTTGATGCAGCTGAAGGTAATATCCGTGACTTCTTCCGTACGGGTGTAAATGCTACAAATAACATTGCGATTTCTCATGGTGATGAAAACGGTGATTTCCGCCTTTCCTACACCAACCTAAATCGTACAGGTATTGTTCCAAATACCGACCTAACCCGTAATATTTTGCAAACCTCTATTGGTCGTTCATTCAAGGATAAATTAGATATCCGCATGAACGGTATGATGGTAAACAGCGGTTCAAGTAATGTTCCAAACGCAGGTTACGACGAGAGCAGTAGTATCATGTACTCTTGGTTATGGTTCCCGCGTGGTGTGAACATAGCAGACATGCAGAATTACTGGAAGCCTGGGCAAGAAAATGTGCAACAACGTTATGTTGAAGAACTTTGGGGAAACAACCCATACTTCTTGGTTAACGAGAATACCAATAGTTTTGATTCACGTAGAATCATCGGTGATATCAACGCGACTTATCACTTCAACGATAAGCTAAACTTCCGTTTACGTCACGGGGCGGATATGATGAACGACATTCGTCAGTACCGCCGCGCCACATCTACAAAAAGTGTGGCATATGGTAGCTTCAGGGAAGATCGTATCGCTTTCTCTGAAAGCAATACTGAGGCCTTGTTGTCTTGGACCAACTACGATAGAGAAAATGCGAATAACCCATTACGCCTTGATTTGAAGGCTGGTGGTAATATCATGATGCAAGAGAGTTCATCTCTTATTGCTAATAACCCACAATTGTTACAACCTGGTGTTTTCACCCTAACAAACAACCGTTCATCTGTTCAGACAGAGAATCGTGTTGCGCGTAAGCAAATCAACAGTTTATTCGGAGTAGCCAGCATTGCTTACAACCGATACTTATACGTTGACTTGAGTGCACGTAACGATTGGTCTAGTACCTTGCCACCTGAAAATTCATCGTTCTTCTACCCATCCGCTTCTGTGAGTTTTGTACCGACAGAATTGATGGAGCGCAACCCAACGTTGAACTTCTTAAAGGTACGTGCTGCATACGCAGAAGTAGGTAGTGATACAGACCCTTATTTATTAAATAACACCTATAGCCCAGAGCCATTATTTGGAAGTTCACCTGCATTCGGTATCAACCGTTTTGCAACCAACCCAAACTTGCTACCTGAGCGCACATCTAGTTACGAAGCAGGTCTTTCTGCAAAATTATTCCGTAACAAGATTGGTGTTGACTTCACGTATTACTCGATGTTAACCAAAGATCAAATCATCTATTTACCTGTTGCAACTACAACCGGTAGAAGCAGTCGTTTGGCAAATGGTGGATCTATTCAGAACAACGGTATCGAGCTTTCTATTAATGCTGACGTAGTGAAAAACGACAAGTTTGTTTGGAACACACGTCTTAATCTTGGTCGCAACCAAGCAGTGGTTGCTAGTTTACCTGATGGTGTTGAGAACGGTTACCCCATTGTTGCAGACATGTATCCAAATGATGGAGGATCTGCCGATATGGAATATGTAGCGGTTGAGGGAGAGTTGTTAGGACAAATAAAGGGTCTTACTTTCCAGCGAGATGCAGATGGCAACATCATTCACAAAGATGGTCTACCATTGATGAGTAAAGAGAAAAGCACTATTGGTTCATACCAGCCTGACTTCAGAATCGGTTGGATGAATAGCTTCAGCTATGGCCAGTGGCAAATGAGCATATTGTTTGATGGTCAAATTGGAGGTAAAATTTACTCTCGTTCGCATGCACTTTACAACACAGGTGGAGCCATCACCAATAACGATGATCCATTGTTAAACATGAGCACTTTAGACGGTCGTAGAACCTACAACATTTCATATGATGCCAACGGTGAGCCTGTTTACGATTTAGTAGACGAAGGTGGTGTTTTAGGTAAAGGTGTGATGTATGATGACCAAGGGAATATCGTTCAAAACGACGTTAAAGTACCTACTCGTGATTATTTCTATGCCTATTATGGAAACGGTTTCAATCGGGATAATGTAGAGGCTGCAACTTATGATGCATCTTACTTAAAGCTACGTGAGTTACGTGTTTCTTATGCGTTAACCAGTGAGCAAGCTAAAAAGATTGGATTTTCAGGCTTAACCGTTTCATTGGTTGGACGTAACCTATTACTATTCACAAATGTTCCATCTATTGATCCCGAAACCTACAGCATTCGCGGTGGTTTATTCATTCCAGGATACGAGAGCACACAGATGCCATCCATCCGCAGTTTCGGTATATCTCTAAACGCAACACTATAATTACAGCAACATGAAATTGACAATTAAATATACAGGTCTACTACTCGCTGCAGCATTAACGTTTTCTGCATGTGAGAAATTAGAAGACGTAAATAAAAACCCAAATGAACCCGAAGCAGTAGATGCTGGGGTGTTGTTTACTTCATCCATCCGTTCCAGTTTGACAACTTCTGTGAATCAAAGTTACCTTTTGGGAAACTGCGCAGCCCAATTAGCTGCAAAGACTGTCAGAACGGAAATTGATGCATATAATTGGAATTCATTTACCAATGTTTGGGAAGGATATTATAACTCGTTATCTAACCTAATAGAAGCCGAAGTCGCAGCAAAAGAAGCAGGTAATGAAGCCATGCAAGGTGCCATCAAGGTGATGAAGTCTTGGATGTTCTCTCAGCTAACCTTAGCTTATGGAGACATTCCTTACACCGAAGCTATTCAAGGAGCAAGTGATCAAAATTGGTTCCCAAAATATGACTCACAAGAAGATATCTTGATAGGTGATGCTGGATTGATCAAAGAACTGGAAAGTGCGACTGCTCTTTTATCTGGTAGTGGAAGTATCGAAGGTGATATCCTGTATTACGGAGATGCTACAGCATGGACTAAATTCGCCAACAGTTTGAAATTACGCCTATTGATGTATGTTTCAAATTCTGTTGATGTCACCACTGAAATTGATGCATGCATCAGTGCTGGTAACTTATTTGAATCCAATGCAGATAATGCAGCGTTGGTGTTCACTGGAAACTTCCCTAACGAATTCCCATTGGTTCCAATGAAGGAAGGTGATTTTGATGCCGTAAACCTAGGAATACGAGCCTTTGAAGCCATGAGCGAACAAAAAGATCCAAGATTAATGGAGTATGCACGTCCTAAGAATGTGGAGGCCATGATGGCATCCGATACCGTTAAGGCTGTGTATGGTGGTGCCGTGAATGGTTCCGAGAATACCGATGTTTGCCCAAAGGACGGTTCAAGATTAGGCCTGCGTTATTATAACTACCCTGGGCATCCAATGGCAGATGCCATGGCTAATGGAATCATCATGACCTATGCTGAAGTTGAATTCTTGATTGCGGAGGCTGCTCAAAAGGGTATTTCTTCGGAGGATGCTGAAGCTCATTACAAATCAGGTATTCAAGCTTCAATTGAGCAGTACACTATGGACTACGATGCCATGGGATGGAATGATTTTAATGACTTCTATACCAATGCAACAGGTGTAAGTTATGACGGAACATTGGCTAGTCTGTGGAAGCAGAAATGGCTTTCTATGTTCTTCAGTGGATTAGATCCCTACTTTGAACTACGTCGTTGGTTACATGAATCTGATTATGTGTGGGCTGACCTAGGCTTTGTAACTGCACCATGTGAAAACACAAACAACGATATGTTACCTATGAGATTCCTATATCCAGGTAATGAATCTAGTTTGAATCCTGACCATTACAAGGATGCTGTTTCAAAACTAAATGAAGGGAATACTCAAAACTCAAAAATTTGGGTGGTTTCTAAGTAACAGAGATTAAACACAACATAAAATCAATCACTTAAGCCAAGAGCATGTTGCTCTTGGCTTTGTGGTTAACGAACATAACATGGTTAAAAAAAGAAAAAGATCCGACCAAAAAACGCTTTTCAATGCTGCTATCAACCCTCCAGTTTTTATTGGCTCATTGATCATTCTCATTATCGTTATTTCGTCTACGTTATATGTTGGTACTCCAATGGAAAAATGGTTTGCTGAGGTTCAAACGAGCATCAGTAATGCCACTGGGTGGTTCTTTATTCTTTTGGTCAATGCCTTGTTATTCTTTTTGATTTATTTGTCTTTAAGTCGATTTGGACAAGTTCGGCTCGGAGGCAAAGGTACTAAGCCTGAGTTTTCCAATACATCATGGTTCGCCATGTTATTTTCTGCGGGTATGGGAATTGGGCTACTCTTTTGGGGTGTTGCAGAGCCCATCATGCATTTCAACGACAACCCACTGGTAAACAATAACGATGCTGTAAAATCAGCACAGAGTGCCATGGGGATTACCTTTTTGCATTACGGTATACACGCTTGGGCTATTTACGGGACCTTGGCTTTGGCCTTGGCCTTTTTCACATTCAATTTAAAACTCCCCCTTACCATTCGAAGCATTTTTTATCCCTTATTAGGCGATAGAATCTATGGTTGGATGGGTGATGTGATAGATATTGTTTCGGTGATCGCCACCATTGTGGGTTTGGCAACTTCCTTGGGCTTCGGAGCTCAGCAGGTAAATGCGGGATTGGAATATTTATACGATGTTCCGTATTCTAGGGTTACCCAAATCGTCATCATCGCCGTGATTACCATTTTAGCCACAGGTTCACTATTGGCTGGTTTAGATAAGGGAATCCGAAGACTGAGTGAGTTAAACATTGGCTTGGCTGTGGCGCTGTTATTATTTGTTCTATTTGTAGGCCCCACGAGCTACTTGATGAAAGGATTCATTCAAAATTGTGGCTATTACCTCGACCACTTTTTTGCTTTAGGGTTTTGGTCGGAATCATACCAGGGTGTAAAAAGCCCCGATCATTGGCAAAACAGTTGGACCGTATTTTATTGGGCATGGTGGATTGCTTGGTCTCCTTTTGTTGGGATTTTTATTGCACGTATCTCCAAGGGTCGTACGATTAGACAATTTATTTTCGGCGTACTTTTGGTTCCCACCATCATTACGTTTCTATGGATGAGCGTATTTGGTGGAAACGCACTGTGGTATGAGTTATCTGGTGATCACTCTATCACTCAGGCAGTGCAGGACAACGTAGCCACCGCCATTTATAAATTACTCGAAAAACACCCATTCGTAACCCTGAGCTCAATATTAGCTATTTTATTGGTTGCTAGTTTCTTTGTTACTTCATCGGATAGTGGATCAATGGTCGTTGACACTTTAACCTCTGGTGGTCGACATGAGGCGCCCAAAGTGCAGAAAATATTCTGGGCAAGCATGGAGGGTTTGATTGCTTCCATTTTACTCTTATATGGTGGACTAACCGCTTTACAGTCAGCCACAACCATTACAGGATTGGCATTTGCGCTAATTCTCGTGGTGATATGTATAAGTTTAGTGCGATCACTTCGCACTTACTGGGAAGAAAATCACGGAGGTGATTAATCTTCTAAATAACCAAATTTGCCGTCGTTAAAGTCATTGAACGCTTGAATAAGTTCGTCGCGGGTATTCATGACAAATGGTCCGTGCGCAGCAATGGGTTCCTGAATTGGTTCGCCGGATAGCACCAATACAACGGCATCGGATTCTGCCTCAATTTCAAACTCCTCTCCGTTCCTAGTAAACAAACAAAAATGATCCTGTGGAACCTTCTCCCCATTGATCTTAACGTCACCTTCTATCACAATGGCTGCGGTTGAATAATGAGCAGGAAACTTATATATTGCCTTTCCGCCTTTATTGAGTTTCGCATTTGACATATGCAAAGGCGTAAACGTGCTGGCCGGACCTTGATGATCATGGTAGTCACCGGCAATGAGCTCAATATGCCCCTCACCATCGTTTAAATCTATTTTGATCATATCTGAATTGGCTATGGCCTGATATTTAGGCTCAGTCATCTTTTGAGCAGCTGGTAAGTTCACCCACAACTGCACCATTTGAAAATCGCCACCAGTCTTACTGAACTCTTTTTCATGGTACTCTTTGTGGAGCACTCCTGAGGCCGCAGTCATCCATTGTACATCACCTTCACCTATGATACCACCACCCCCACTGCTATCGTGATGCGCAACTTTTCCATTGTACGCTATGGTGACCGTTTCAAATCCGCGATGCGGGTGCACCCCCACACCACGTGGATTGTCACTTGGTTCGAAATAGTGTTTCGAATTATAATCCAACATGATAAATGGATTCATCCGGTACATATTAATCCTATCACCATGTGGGATAAAAGTATGCACTCTAAAACCATCCCCCACAAAATGCGGCGCTGGAGGTGCTAATATTAATTCTATTTCCTTGGTTGACATATTTGTTCAAACAAACTTAATACTTTGTATTGCGCGAACGTAGCTAAAACGATAACTTTGTTCATAATGAGGACAAAAACTTTTTACCTAGCGGCTATGACTGGTGTATTTGCGATTTTTAGCGCTTGTGGATCAAATGGTTCAGAAACTGAAAACACAGCAGAATCACACCAGCATCATCATGAAAGCAAAGATCCTTCACAGATGCAAGCATCATCAGGACGTGTATTTTTTGCGAAACTCAGCGATGGGGATACTGTAAGCAACCCTGTAGCCATTGCCTTTGGTATAGAAGGGATGCAGGTAAAACCAGCCGGAAGTATAGAAGAAGGAACAGGTCATCATCACCTATTAATAGGCAGTGATTCAATTGCTACTGGTGAGGTTGTTCCTGCCAATGAAAAGCATATTCATTACGGCGGCGGACAAACCAACGATACCTTAGATTTACCTTTGGGTGAAACCAAAATTGCACTTCAGTTTGCCGATGGCGCACATGCGAGTTACGGCAGCAAAATGAGCGCGTCTATTACCGTTTACGTGAAATAGTTCGAATAGCTACTGGCGACTGGCATCTAGCGTCTTGGAATTGGTTCGTTAGGAAGTTAGGGTATCAGGGAACTTGGATATCGGTTAAAAAGCGTTTAAAAAGGTTTAGTCTACGCGGTTTAGAAGTCTAAAAACCAGCGACCATAAACAGGAACCAGGAACTAGAAACTATTTAGAATCTCCCGCAAGGACCAAAACGGTTCCGGATTGATGGATGATGCGGTTTCCAGTTACAGACTCGTCAAACACCACTTTTATTTTATACACGTAAGCTCCTTCAGGTACATAAGAACCGTCGGCAAGTCGTCCGTTCCAAGCAACATCGATTGGGTTTTCAGCAAGTTTTTCGCCCCAACGATTGTATATACTGTAGGTTCCTTCCTTAACCAAACAGCTCGTATACTTACAATCTGTTCTTGGCATCCACTCATCGTTAACCCCATCGGCATTCAAGGGTGAAAATGCATTTGGAACACATATCTCACAATCACAATTCACTTCATATACATTAACTACATCCGTTCTCTCTCCGCAACCGTTTGAAATGGTTCTGAGACTGACGGTTTGTGTGCTGTATACATTGAGTTCTGGGCCATTATCTCCTGTACTCCATTGGTATGTAAAATTACCAGGCTGCTGTTGGGTACCTTTGAGCGTGAACAACCTCCCGCGGCAGTAATATTCGTTATCGTTTAAAACCTTAAGCGGGCGATATTCTCTGTAAATGGTAAAAGTATCAAGCGAAATACCACAAGCATTTTCTTTTTTAACCCAGTACTTACCTGTGTTGCTTATCGACTTATATTTAGCATTATCGCCATCGCTCCAAGTTACTTTAGAATAGATATCCCAAACGTCTGCAATGTGCGTGAAGGGCTCATCACATACAATTACGTCCGTTACGTTGCTGTTGGGCATTGGGCAATATCTACAAGAAATAGACTGCTTAAACGTATAAGAGGAATTATTATTTGAAGGAATCTCCAAACGTTCCGCACTAGATTCTGCAAGTTTTGCAAGGCGGATTTGCAATTGTGTATCCCATGTGCTGTCGATGGAGTTTACTTGGTTCGTACAAAAGTTCTCATCGCAAGGTTTGGTCATGATGAGTTGAAGGTGAGCCGTATCTTCTGCATTGTCTAAACCAATGATAGCCAAACCTCCATCACGCATCGTGGCAACTGTATTGATATTAGCATTCAAATTAAGTCTACCAATCGTAGATTGAAAGCGGACACCTCCATTATTCACATGATGAACAAACTCCACATTTCCCGCGGTATCTAACTGTGCAATCCCTTCCCACCAAGAACCATCTGTATGCTTCGTCCGATGGAGTAGGACCAACTTATCTCGATCAAAATAAGACCACATTCCCATTCCTGCTCTTTCATCAAATCGCTTTTGCCATCTGAGCAAGCCTGTTTGGGGATTTACGCAGGCCAACCATATCTGTGGAGATTGACCCATCCTTAAATCAGTTCTTGATCCCGTGAGATACACATTAAATGAATCACCATTGGGTGATAGAACGTGATTTACCTCATAACGTATGGAATCGTGTTCGGTTTGAAAATGAATTTGTTTACGAACTTCTCCAATGCTATCGATGAAGGCAACATAAGGTTGGGGCTGCGAGTATAAAGCCGGGTTATTCCTGTCGGCTGTCGTATATGTACCAACCGCAACATATTGATTAAGATAATTGGTTATATCTGAGTACTCGGAAACATAAGAAGTAAATGTAGAAGATGGTAAATAATCCTTGTACCTTTTAAGAAAGTCTACTTTTCCAAACCGATTTAGTTTGACTAACACAGGATAATCTCTAATCGATTCTTGCACAAAACCAGTGATTAATATCTGACCCGTATCATCCACATGTGCTCTAGTAAAAACCGCATTCCGCGGTGCTCCTGGTATATCTTCAAGTCGGCGGATCCATCTAAGGTCGCCATTGAAGTTCAAATTGGCTACCCATGGCAAGTGTCGAGTGTCATCAATTTTACTCAAACCTGTAACGATAGCTCCCCCATCATCGGTTGAGGTAATTCGAACCGAAAATTGTGCATCATTGGCATCCGTACCCATTTGCTTGACCCACTCAAGCATACCCGTATCATTGAAACGAGCCACGAGCACATTGCTATCGTAATGACCGACAGCCCATACCCCATTAAAGTTTTGAATTATATCCGTAGGGACAAATGATTTACCCCATCCTGAGTCTAAGGTAATTTTCGTTTGCTTATATACTTCGGGATAACCACAATATACCTGAGCATCAGAGAACTCACTCTGGAAAAGAGTGGCGACCAACAAGAATAACTTAACTACTTTTTTCTGCATGAAATCTAGCCGGGTGCAAAGGTAACAATCATATACTTACCTACATGCGTTGGGTACTATATAGACCACTATTCGATGCACAATGTTGTTACAATTGATAGTCTTAGATAAGAATTCATCGATTTTAAAAACCTCAAAAAGGCATTAAGCCAGTTCGTGAATCAATTCTTCGTGCTTTCGTAGGCGAAGTATGACCATTTTGCTTGTGGGTGTATTACTTTTTTCTGCAACACTATCAATAGGGACTAGCACGTTAGTCTCCGGAAAGTAAGTAGCGGTGCAACCTTTGGGGATACTAAAAGGAATGATGATGAAGTTTTTTGCTACCCGTTCTCTGTCGTTATGATGATTGAATAAATCCACCCGATCGCCTCCTTTAAAGCCTTGATCTTTTATGTCATACTCATTCATAAAGATGACCCGACGCTCATTGCTGATGCCCCTGTAACGATCATCCAGTCCATAGATGGTGGTATTGAATTGATCATGACTTCTCAAAGTTTGCATCATTAATTCACCTCCTTCCAAGTGAATGGGTTTCACATTTGCCAGGTTGAAATTTGCTTTCCCCGTGGCGGTATTATCAAAATTTCCTTCTCTTGAGGAATTGGGCAAATAGAATCCGCCTGGCAACCTAACCCTATCGTTATAATGATCAAATCCTGGAATGGTTCGTTCAATGTCCCAACGGATGTTATCGTAGCTTTCCATGTACCATCTCCATCTCACTGGTGATTCCTCCCCGAAATAGGCATCCGCCAAATGACACACAATCATGGGCTCACTTTTGAGATTTTCGCTAACAGGCTTCAATACCCCTTTTGACATCTGAATCACGCCCATGCTGTTCTCGGTGGTTACGAATTGTAACTCACCGTTCAGGTAATCGTGGTCGGTCCGTCCGAAACATGGAAGTATGAGTGCTTCTTTTCCAGTTATCAGATGACTGCGATTTAGTTTGGTTGAAACTTGAACAGTTAGCTCGGTTTTTTCTAAAGCTTCAGCTGTGTACAGGGTATCAGGAGTGGCTGAAAGGAAATTTCCACCCATTGCAAAAAACACCTTCACCTTTCCTGAATGCATGGCTTTAATAGAATCAACCACATCGTATCCGTGTTCGCGTGGTGGAGCAAATCCAAAATTTTCCTCAATCCGATCTAACAATGCCTTTGGTGGTTTCTCAAAAATCCCCATCGTGCGGTCACCTTGAACATTTGAATGTCCACGCACAGGGCAAGTTCCAGCGCCCGTTTTGCCGATACTTCCTTTTGCAATAAGTAAATTCACCACCTCTTTGATGGTATCTACTGCATTTTTATGCTGGGTTAAACCCATTGCCCAACAGGCAATAATTTTCTTCTTGTGAGCAATGGCTTTGACCGTTTTGTATATAAGTTCGCAACTTATTCCTGACTGGTCAACAAGGAAATCAAAATCTAGCGATTGAATGTGCTTTTTCCACTCATTAAAACCGTAGGTTTTGTCTTCAATAAACTCATGATCGAAAACCAAACCAGGGTTTGCTTCTTCTTCTTGAATAAGCAAATAAGAAATCGCTTGTAGAAGTGCTAGATCACCATTGATCTTCACTTGTAAAAATATATCTGTTAGTTTGGCTTTGATTCCTAAAGCGCCTTTAACCGATTGAGGATCTTTGAAGGCAACGAGTCCTGTTTCAGGCAATGGGTTTACAGAAATAATAGTGGCCCCATTCGATTTCGCTTTTTGCAAGGCACTGAGCATCCGCGGATGATTGGTGCCAGGATTCTGTCCTATAATGAAAATCACTTCTGACTCATAAAAATCCTCTAGCTTCACACTCCCCTTTCCTATCCCTAAAGATTCTCCGAGGGCAACTCCACTGGATTCGTGGCACATATTGGAGCAATCGGGCAAATTATTGGTACCAAACTGCCTTACAAATAACTGATACAAGAAAGCGGCTTCATTCGAGGTTCGACCTGAAGTGTAGAACACAGCCTCATCCGGATGATCACATGCTTTAAGGCCATCGGCAACTTTTTTAAATGCCTCATTCCAGGAAATGGGTTGATAATGTGTAGCCCCTTCCGGAAGATACATAGGCTCTGCCAAACGGCCTTTTTTACCTATTTCATAATCATTGAGTTCCGCTAACTCAGCAACAGAATATTTTTCAAAAAAGGTTGCTGTCAACTTCTTACTCGTGGCTTCCTCGGCAATGGCCTTCGCTCCATTTTCACAGTATTCACCTATGGAGGAACGGTCATCATCGGGATCTGGCCATGCACAACTCGGACAATCAACTCCTCCCTTTTGATTTAGGTTAAACAGCGCTTTTAATCCACGAGCTGGGCCCATTTCTGAAAACACATGTTGAACAGCCACCTTTACTCCCGTAATTCCAGCAGCCGCATCCGAAACATCGTGCAGCCTTAACTTTAGTAGTTTTTCGGGGTTTTCAGGATTCGTGAATTGTCTTTTCTTACCCATAAGAATTCACTAGCAAACGGCGTTGGGATTTGGATAATTATCGCTTTGATCTTCAAATGTGTTATCCAAACAAACAAAATCCTTTTCTACCAATAGAAACAATTCAGTACCATTGGGCAATATTTGAATATGCTGGAATCCGACTTCGTTGGACTCAGTCCATTCATCTGCTATGGATTTGGGCATGAAAAAGATGATTTCATTTTCTGATTGATTCCATTCAGCCGCGAGATGTGTATAATCCTTCGATCGTTGTAAACGGTACTTAAATACCCCACCCATCAATTCTGTTTCGGAGGTATACACTCCGTTTATTGCAAAATTATCAACCTCGGTTTTTGTCAGACGAAATCTAACAGAATTTCCCTTGATCCTAATCTTCATGCTTCTTCGAATATACTAATCAAAATTGAATCCTTTCCACTGAGGAGTATACGTTGAATCGATTGGATTTCAAAAACCCAACCAGAGTAATGCCATACTCCTCTGCAAGTTCAATGGCCAACGAGGAAGGAGCACCGATAGCGCATATCATTCTCACCCCTGCCATGCTTGCTTTTTGTACCAATTCAAAACTTGCCCTACCGCTCAAGAGTAACACACCATTGAATAATGGCCAATGATTTGAATCACACAGCGCACCAATGAGTTTATCCAATGCATTATGTCTTCCAACATCTTCTCGAAAGTCTACCAATGCCCCTTGCAAATCAAACCAAGCAGCTGCGTGGATACCTCCCGATTGGTCAAACCCTGCCTGTACTTTTCTCAATCTTTGAGGCAATTGAGACAACAAATCCTGTGTAATTTGCCATTGTTTTTGAGGAATAACTATAGGGCAGACGGATTTCACTGCTTCTATGGAGTTTTTACCGCATACCCCACAGCTTGAAGATGTATAAAAACTCCGTTCTAACCGCTTCCAATCAATGATGACGTCATCGTTGAGTTTTACCAAAACTTCTGCATTTTCGCTCTCTTCGTCGATCGTTATCTCCAGAATATCCTCGCGTAATTTTATCACTCCTTCGGTAAATAAGAACCCAGAAACTAAATCGATATCGTTACCTGGTGTCCGCATGGTAATGGACAAAGGTTTTGAATCAAATTCCCCATTTTCATTTACAGACTGCACCACGATAGAAACCGGCTCCTCAACGGAAACCAGATCCTTTACATGGGAAACATTTCCATCTGAAAACCTAATTATTTCAACGGGCTCTATATTGTATTTGGTCATGGGGTGTATCGAAGCTCTTTAACTCTTCTATATTATTGGGTTTTAGAATAACAGGCTTCCTTGATGCCAAAAACTTCCTTAGGGAGTCGTTTCCATTATTGAACCAATCAAATATATGCCTTAAATCGCTTGAATGGTAAATCGCACACAGCGGTTCTAGTATATCTGATGTAGGATTCTTAAAACAAACCGACTGATTCCGAATCCGGTAAGTTTGCCATAAGTCATTAAGTGTTTCCGTTTGGAGCAGTGGGTAATCAATTCCCAAAACAAAAATACTTTGATCTGGGTATTGTGACACGGCAGTCAATAAACCGCTAATGGGGCCATGGTCTTTGAATTGAACTCCATCTGGTAGGATATCTTCATCGGTTAACTGGGCGTCGTTACTATTGATGACTACCCTCGAACAAAAATGGCTCAGTTGTTCTTGGACATATCGCCATTGCGGCTTATCGTGGTACTGGATAAGTGCTTTGTTTTTCCCCATTCGAGATGACTTCCCGCCGGCAATTACTAGGCCCATTAATTCGGTATCCCCGTCAAACCAAGGTCCTTTATTGATGGTCGCATCTTGCAGTTGATACTTCTTGATGGCCTCATTTAACAGTGTATTGCGGATAATCAGAATCAGGTGGGGACGTTGTCGCCTATTCTGATATTCCGTTAAGAATGTGGAGAACGCATCATGGATACCACGATTTTGGTTTACTTCAAGTTTACCAATTTCATCAATCACGATATATTCCTTTTCCCATTGATGTCCAAGTGACATCATTGCTTTTTCCCAAATGCGCTTATCAAAAACAAATCGCCCTACTGCTTCTTGAAATTGCGGTGGTATTTGATCTTGTCGTACTTGCAATCGATGATACGTATTGGAATGCGCATCCCACAATTTTCGACTGTCCGATGTTGATCCTGGTGTCAAAAAGCCGCCCACTCGGATTTCCGGGTTGTTTTTGATGAATCGTTTTATCAAAGTGGTTTTACCCACTCGAACAGGCGCGCTTAAAATATGGATCTCACCTTTCATCGTCCATGTGTACTCGTTTGGCAATTAATAACTCCACTCCTTTTAAATATCGATCAGGGCGCCATTTGGCTTTCTTTGTTAGTTCCAGGGCTTGAGTGTATTCCGTACGCAGGGAGATAAATTCAGAGGTGATTTTTGCCACATCCGCAGCATAACCTTCGTTTTGGGTTTGCTTTTTTAACCACCATTTGAATAAAGGATTGACTACGCCAAATACCAATATTATCGCAGCAACGCTCCTTATTAAAATGTAAATCAAATTATTCGTATCCTCCTCGATCACAATAAACACCCCTAAAATACCCACCATCATCATTAAGTAATAGAGGAAAAATATGGATTTAAAACGTCGGGGCTTACGAAGGGATTCGGATTCATCAACAAAAGAAACTTCTTTTGCCCATCGTTTTTTATTCAGAGGGAGTCTTTGCCGCACTCCACCAATCCAAATCCCTAGAATCAATCCCCAAAAAGAATAAAGCAAAACGTAACCCAATATATAGTTATATGCCACGTTACTTTCTACTTGAAAACCAAAAGAATCCAACACAGATTTGGAAAAAGAATCAAAGGCCTTCCAAATAGATTCACCGTACAAGATGGTCATGATAATAAACTTCTGAGAAGCCGATTCGATCATCGACACGATCGAAAACAACAACACCGCAATTCTGAAATTCTTCACTAGAGTAAAAAACAAAGCAGCGGCTATACCCTGAAACGCAACCGCCAAATATGCCGGTGGTGGAGAGTGCGGACTTGCACCAGCTTTCACTAAAATCACATAAAATGTGGCTTGTAAAATAGTTTTGACCTTGTTCGTGGTGTTTAAGCTCATAACCGCCAAAATGATCACAGCCGAACCACCGACCAAAAAACCAGTAAGAGGAACCCTAAGTGCATGTAAAATCCCACCCAATGTCACTTCCAGGAACGCCCAAATTGCCGTTAATTGAAAAATATTACTCGAATTTGATTGGTTGGTCATTTGAATCATCACAAAACTAGGGGTTCGAGCCGAAACTTAACAGCAGATAAAATTTGTATCGAATAATCCTTGAATCTATGGATTCTATGACTTGTGGTACAAGAATAGAGTTGAAACCATCGATCTTTGTGACATGAAATTTTCTAAATTATTTTTGCTTGCATTACTGGGCACAGGCCTTTTGGCTTCATGTGGTGGCTCTGAAGAAGCCGCTCCGGCTGAGGAAACCTCCACAGAAGAAACTTCAACCGCTTCAACAGAGAACAATGAAGAGTCTGCGTCTTCTGAAGAAGGTATTTCTCAAGTTACCATCGAAGCAACAGACGACATGAAGTACAACCTTAAAACCATTGAGGTGAATGCTGGTGACCAAGTTGTACTAACGTTAATAAACAAAGGGAAAATGCCCAAAGAAGCCATGGGTCATAACTGGACACTACTCAAGCAAGGTGTTGATTTGGAGGAATATTCATTGGCGGCCGCAAAGGAAAAGGATAATGAATTCCAAGTTACAGGAAGAGAAGGCGATGTGATTGTACATACTAAATTACTTGGACCTGGCGAAAGTGAAACCATCACATTTACAACTCCAGAGGTAGGAACCTACCCTTTTGTATGCACATTCCCAGCGCATTACGGAATGATGAAAGGTGATTTTATTGTTAAGTAAATCAAGATATTTGACAACAAAAAAGCCCGCTTGTAAGCGGGCTTTTTTGTTAAAAGGTGCATGATCTTCGGTTTCGATTCAGTTGCTCACTTACCCTGAGCGATCCCTTTTCCGCATGCACAACATGCACTTGTTCGTCATGATCATCCATCAATAGAGTATTCTTTAATTTCCATTTAAACGCACTATTCTTTAAAGGGTTGGTTAACTCCAAATAAAACCATGTGGCATCTTCTTCTTTTTCGTAACCAACAAGTTGCAGTTTGGCTGGAACCCAGGTATGTGGTAAGCTTTCTGTTTTGTAGATTAGTTTTACGTATTCCAATAGATACGCTTCCACTTGTTTTTTTAATGAATCGGAAACATCTAATGGACTAAAGGTGATACCTTCTTTTAGTAATGATTTTTGAAGGTCATCAGTAAACACTCTAACTTCCATGTTCACTTCCTTTCCTTGAATGATTTTAACCTGAGTGACACCAACATAAAATGGGTGCATGGCAGTAGAAACCATCCAAAGCGTAACCAGCAGAGCAAAAAAATGTAGTTTTGTTCTCATTATTTGACACGAAGGTAAATTCTTTCAAACATTGGATACCATCTTTTGGATAAAAACAGGCTTTACCCATATACTTGATTTTAATGGATATGACCATATGTTATTTCTCTGGATGACCTTTTTAACCTTGGATCTAAAAGAAATCAAATTCATCCTGATTAGAATTACGGCTTTTACCATTGCTCATTCAGTAACCCTTGCACTTAGCGCAATGGATATGCTACGTACCAATTCCTCCTTGATTGAGATCCTTATCGCCGTTTCCATACTCTTCGCTTCAATCATTTCCGTAGTAAAATCGCGAAAATACGCCCCTCTTCATCCTAAAGTTGATCTAGCGCTCATAGGAATTTTCGGATTGATACATGGTATCGGGTTTTCCGGCTTATTAACTTCCCTACTTGGTACAGGCACATCGGTTATCCAACCATTGTTTGCCTTTAATATTGGATTGGAAATAGGTCAAATCATTTTCATCATTCCATTGATATTGTTACAGTCTTGGATGAGTCAAAACAAGACGACTTGGAAACTAAAGTATTTACAAATAGCGAGCATTGCCGGTGTTGTTGTTTCTATGATGCTAATCGTCTCGAGACTTTAATAAAGACCGTTCCCTTTTTATTATCTTCGCCGCTTATGTCGAGAAAAATCATTTCTTGTTTAATCGTCTTGGTATCGGGCTCGTTTGGAACTATTCTAAATGCTCAGAATCTAAAAAACAACCCTACCTCGAATCACGGTAATAAATTCGAACAACTGGGAAGTATCCTTGCAGATCCAAGTGAATACCGAAATGCGGCTGGTGCTCCAGGCCATAAATACTGGCAACAAAAAGCAGATTACAAAATCAACGCCAAGTTAGATGAAGAAAACAGAACATTATTCGGCGAAGAGGTTATAACCTACACGAATAACTCCCCAGACCCATTAAGCTATTTGTGGTTACAATTGGATGAGAACCAGCATGACCCTAATGCTGAGAGTAATTTCTTCAACGAAGAAAACTTAGGTAATAATCCATTTAAAACAGATCAAACTATTCAAGCGGAAAAACTTGAGGTGTTAGATATTGAAAATCGTTTGAAAGGGTATGGCGTAAAAATCCAACATGTATTCGATAAAAAAGGGAATAAACTGCCCTACACCATCAATTACACCATGATGAGAGTTGATTTACCTATAGCGCTGAAATCCGGTGAGTCTTTTACCTTTCAAGTAAAATGGCAATATAAAATACCAGAGAGAATGAAAATAGGTGGACGTGGAGGTTATGAGTTCTTTGAGGAAGATGGTAATGACTTATTTACGATTTCTCAATGGTACCCGCGCATGTGTGTTTACAGTGATTACCAAGGTTGGAACCATAAGCAGTTCACAGGAAGAGGTGAATTTGCTTTGGTTTTTGGGGATTTCGAAGTGAATATGGATGTTCCAGCAGATCATATCATCGCTGCAACCGGCGAATGCCAAAACTACAAGCAAGTATTAAGTAAAAGTGAATACGAGAGATGGCTAGAAGCGAGAGAATCCAATACCCCCGTTCAGATTGTAACATTATTAGACGCTAAAAGCAAGGAAAAACAACCCAACAAATCAGAGAGAAAAACATGGAAATACAAGGCCGAAAATGTACGAGATTTTGCCTGGGGAAGTTCCAGAAAATTCACATGGGACGCCATGGGTATTGATTTAGACGGCAAGAAAGTGATGTGCATGTCATACTACCCCAAGGAGTCTTACGCCTTGTATAATAAATACTCAACAAAAGTTGTAGCACATACCATCAAAACGTATTCTAAATTCACCATTCCCTACCCTTACCCTGTTGCCATTTCGGTTGAAGCTTCCAGCGGAATGGAATACCCCATGATTTGCTTCAACTATGGAAGAACGGATAAGGAAGGTAATTATACCGAAGCAATTAAATACGGAATGATTGGTGTAATCATCCACGAGGTGGGACATAACTTTTTCCCCATGATCATCAATTCAGATGAGCGTCAATGGAGCTGGATGGATGAGGGTTTAAATACCTTTGTGCAATTTTTAACGGAACAAGAATTCGATAATAATTATCCATCAAGAAGAGGACCAGCCCATAAAATTGTGGACTACATGAAGCTTCCAAAAAACCGACTGGAACCTATCATGACCAATTCGGAAAACATCATAGAATTTGGTCCAAATGCTTATGCGAAGCCAGCAACGGCTTTGAACATCCTGCGAGAAACGGTCATGGGAAGAGATTTGTTTGATTTTGCGTTCAAAGAATACTGCAACCGTTGGGCATTCAAACATCCGCGTCCTTCTGATTTCTTCAGAACCATGGAAGATGCTTCAGGAATTGACTTGGACTGGTACTGGAGAGCTTGGTTTTACGATATTGAACCCGTGGATATCTCCTTGGACTCTGCTTGGGGATTTCAAGTTACTACACCCAAAGTAGTCCCTGTAAAAATGGATACGAGCAACGCCATTCAGTTAGAGCGCATTGGAAGAAGAAGAAATGGTAGGCCCGTGGTACGCGAGGATTTCAAACATATCTCACAGCTAAGAAACAAAGCCGAAGGAATCGAGTTTGCTGTTGATGTGGACACTACCCTTCGCGATTTTTACTATTACTACGATGAAAATAAAGATGATTATCTCATCCAACAAAGGAATCAGGCCTCCACAAGCGGGTTAAGAGTTCGTAATCGTTTTAATAAATTAGCACCGTTAACCGATGGCGAACGCAGTCGTATTGATGGCAACTATTACTACCAGCTGTACCTCAGCAATAAAGGTGGTTGTGTAATGCCGGTCATCATTGGTTGGGAATTTGAGGATGGGAGTAAGGAGATTGATTATATCTCAGCCTACGTTTGGAGAAAGAACGAGTTTAATGTGAGTAAAGCCTATGTCAAGCATAAAAAAGTGGTGAAGATTACCTTAGACCCAATGAAGGAAACTGCAGATATCGACACATCCAATAACGAATGGCCTAAGGCTCGCGAGATTAGTCGATTTGAGGTATTCAAAGCCAAACAAATTGAACGCGAACCAAACAGCCCAATGAAGCGCTTAAAAAACAAGCGTTAATTAGTGGTTAAAAAGTGCTTTGTGCAGAGATATCGTTAAATTTGCGAAAGCATTCTTCGCCCAGTTAAAAAACTAGAGTGATTTCCTTCAAACGTATCTACGAGCGTATACTAGATAAACTCACCCATCTTCCAAATGATAAATGGAAGCTCAGTGTTTTAAGTGCCTTACCGTTTTGGGTGGGTTCATTTGCAGTGGGTTTAGTTGCGGTTTTTTACGCTCAATTGTTTGGATGGGCAGAGGAAATCTTCATTTACTTAGTGGAAGAAATACACTATTGGATGTTCTTGATTACACCCATACTTTTTATTGGTTCATTTTTATTGGTTCACAAGTATGCTCCTTACGCCAATGGTAGCGGTATCCCGCAGGTAACTGCATCATTAGAACTCATACAAAATCGTCGGTCTAATAGGGTAATCAAACTCTTAAGTTTACCTATCATTTTGGTAAAAGTGGGATCGAGTTTTCTGATGGCCTTGGGTGGTGGAATCATCGGGCGTGAGGGACCAACGATTCATATAGCAGGATCTATTTTCAAAAAGATTTATGATATTTTACCTGACTGGTGGCCCCGTATTTCCCCAAAAAACATGATCATGACGGGAGCGGCAGCAGGATTAGCGGCGGCATTTAACACCCCACTCGGAGGATTGGTCTTTGCTATTGAAGAACTGACCAAAACACATTTTAACAACTTTAAACACTCCATTTTTATTGGTGTGGTAATCGCAGGTATTACCGCTCAAAGTACCGTGGGTAGTTATCTTTATTTGGGATATCCCTTAGCCGTTAACATTGGTTACGGAATGGTTTTCGCCGTTGTATTATCTTCATTGATTACCGGTTGGTTCGCAGGTGTATACAGTCGTTGGGTAGTAGCATTGATTAGTTGGAGGAAGAAACTCAACTTCAATAAAACCTTGTTATTCCTTGCCGGTATCTCTGTACTCATCACGGCGATGGCGATATTTATGGATCACAGAATTGCAGGCCCAGGTAAAGAAATCATACTTGGCTCATTGTTTACCTCTGATAAATATTTAGAGTGGTATGTTCCGATTGGTAAATGGGTGGGTTCCGCATTATGCTTTAGTTCTGGTGCTGCTGGTGGTGTTTTCGCACCATCCTTAAGTATTGGTGCATCTATTTCTGCTGCCATCTCTGGAATCTTAAATTTAAGCCCTGATAATACGAATTTATTGATCATGACGGGAATGGTCGCTTTTCTGACCGGGATAACCCGCAGCCCATTTACCTCAGCCATATTGGTACTCGAAATGACGGATAGACACAATCTTATCTTCTTTTTCATGCTTGCTGCTCTGTTTGGTAGTATTGCTGCGAAATCCGTATTCCGAAAGTCATTGTACGAACATATCAAAGAAGGCATCCTTCACGATTTCCAAAAAAAGCAATAAAAAAGGGCCTGTGTTAGAGGCCCTATATCTTGTGGTTATAGTATTTATTACTGACCCTGACCTAGGGAAAATGCGTCCCTTCCATCGAAAGAATATAAGTTCTCCGTTTTGATGCTGTCAATCTCATGCTCTTCAGCTCCAGCCAAAATACCGACAATATCCTTCTTCGTGAGGTTATACCCTTCTACTGGTTTATATCGACAACGCCAATGATCTGTGCAGAATGTTTCTTCAAATCCATTGGGCCATACTTTGATACCTCTATTAGTAATCATCGATAATTTGATATTGTCAGATTCCAAAGGACTCAACAAAGCCGCTAATTCATTGGCATCCGTCCCATTCCAATCTACAAAAACATCCACCCCTTTCAAGAGCTTTTCTTGTTGAGGCTTCTTTTGATATTTCGGTAAGTTCAAAACCGCATCTTTTTTGTATTCAACCGGCGCAAACATCTCTGGCATTTCACCCAAATTGGCAATTACAGCTTCAGCAAACTCTTGTGTTCCGACCTGCTGTTTACTAAGGCCATCCTTGTAAATATCAGCAGTGTGAATTCCTTCTTCTAAGGTTCTCAACCAAGCATTTTGAATCTTTTCTGCGATATGTGTTTGACCAATATGATTTAACATCAAGATGGCTCCTTGAATCAATCCTGATGGGTTAGCGATATTTTGACCCGCTATCATGGGTGCAGAACCGTGAATAGCCTCAAACATTGCACAACTTTCTCCGATGTTAGATGAGCCACCTAATCCCACAGAACCTGTAATTTGAGCTGCAATATCGGAAATCACATCACCGTACAGGTTGGGCATTACAATCACGTCAAAGTACTCTGGAGTATCCGCAACTTTTGCCGCTCCTATGTCAACAATCCAATGTTCAGTTTCTATGTCTGGATATTCTTTCGAGATTTCATCAAATACCTGATGAAACAATCCATCGGTTTGCTTCATGATATTATCCTTGGAGAAACAGGTTACCTTTTTACGTCCATATACTTTAGCGTATTCGAACGCATAACGAACGATTTTTTCAGTCCCCGGTCTTGATATCAATTTCAAGCACTGAACGACCTCATTGGTTTGCTGATGCTCGATTCCCGCGTAAAGATCTTCCTCATTTTCACGGATGATTACCAAGTCCATATCCGGATGTTTAGTATCCACATATGGGTGTAAACTAACACAAGGGCGAACGTTCGCATACAAGCCGAGAGCCTTACGCATACTCACATTCAAACTCTTGTAGCCTCCACCTTGAGGGGTGGTAATGGGTGCTTTCAATAAGACCTTATTTTGTCTAATGATGTCCCAAGATTCAGATGAAATACCGGAGGTATTACCCGACAAGTACACCTTCTCTCCTACTTGAATTTCATCGATTTCAATTTCCGCACCGGCGGATTTTAGAATTTTTAACGTGGCGTCCATTATTTCAGGACCTATTCCATCGCCTTTGGCCACGGTTATTCTCGTATTGCTCATTCCTTTTTCTCATGACAAAAATAGTCAACCACCAACAAACTACAAGAGAAATGACGCACTCTTATATCAGGTGAGAGTAAGTTATCCAATAACCCTATTTATTTTGGGGCTTCCATACAGAAAACAGGAGGCTCCCGGCGAGGAGAGACACGATCACCAATAGATTATGGAAGTGATTAAAACCCCATGCATGGAAATGGTCTTCAAAAATCATTTTACCTCCAATGAACACGAGAATAATGGCTAGGCCATACTGCAAGGCCCAAAATTTATCTATACCATGTCCGACTAAAAAATAAAGACTTCTCAATCCTAGAATAGCAAAAATATTGGAAAAGAAGACCAAATACGGATCTCTCGTTACGCCAAAAACTGCAGGCACACTATCAATGGCGAATACTACATCGGTCAGTTCGATTACCAAGAGCACTACGAATAATGTGGTAACATGTAGTTTCCCATTTTCCCGCACAAAGAAATGTCCTCTGTCTTGCGATACCGAAGAAACAGGGAATAAGCGTTTTAAGGTCTTCATAACTATGTGATCATTGGGGTCAAACTCATCATCTTCTGAATCAAACAACAACTTCACTCCTGAATAGATCAGAAGAGCTCCGAATAGATATAATACCCAATGAAATTCTTGAATTGCAGCACTTCCCAGAAAAACGAATAAAAAACGCATCAACATAGCCCCTACTATGCCATACACTAAAATCTTTCGTTCATTATGCTCTTTGACCTTGAAGGATTTAAACACCAAGATCATTACAAAAAGATTGTCAACACTAAGCGCGTACTCCAAAAGAAAACCTGAAAAATATGCTCCAACCGATGACCATTGAAAAGACCTCAAAGAAGCCTCATAATCATCATTCAGTTTAAAGCTTGGCCCATATAGTTTTTGATACTCAACCAGCCCGTTCAAATTATGTATTTCATGAATGTGGGGAATAAGAAAAAACATGGCAACCACACTCAATAAGCCCAATAAAAACCAGCTTAAGCTTCGTTTTATACTCTGTTTGAGAGATAGTTTGTCTTTATAGCCTCCCGTGAACACACCTAGGTCGAAACTCAAAGAAATGAGTATAATCAACAAAAGCGCGATAACCACGAAGCCTGATTCCCACATACACTGCAAAAAACGTATGAATTATTGGTAAAACCATAGTGGCTGAGTTAGATTTGTTTCATGAAGAAGCGACTGAGAAATATTCTTATTAGAATTTCATTCGGGATTGCATCCGTAGTTGGATTGACCACCCTATCGTCTTATACGCCAGAAGAGGGAATGTTCCCTTTGAATTATCTGAATATTACACAGTTAAAAAATGCAGGCCTCAAGTTGGATGCAAAGGATATTTTTAATCCTGGAAAAGTATCCCTCACCGATGCCTTAGTAAAAGTAGGTGGTTGCACGGGGTCGTTCATTTCCGATAATGGTTTGATTATTACCAACCATCACTGCGTATATGGAAACGTTGCTCGATTGAGTACTCCAGAGCAAAACTACCTTGAAAACGGGTTTGTGGCTAAAACGAGAAAAGATGAATTACCGGTATCGATGCCTTGTAAAATAACGCAGAGCTACGAAGATGTATCTGATCGTGTATTAAAAGGCACATCTGAGGCAAATACCCCAGCAGAAAGAATGAATATCATAGCGGGTAACATTAAAGGTATTGTCGCAGAGGAAAAGCTAAAACACCCAGACCTCGACATTCAGGTTTCAGAAATGTTTGTCGGAAAAAGTTATACGCTATTCAGATATATTTACCTGAAAGATGTTCGATTGGTCATGGCTCCTCCATTAACAGTGGGACAATTCGGAGGTGATACCGATAATTGGGAATGGCCGCGTCACAATGGAGACTTTTCATTGGTTCGTGCTTATGTTGGGCCTGACGGAAAACCAGCTCCTTACAGCGAAAACAATATCCCATATACTCCCAAAAATAAGTTAAAGGTTAACCCGGCCGGAACTCAAGATGGCGATTTTGTTTTCATTATGGGTTATCCAGGAAGGACATTCCGTCACGAGAGTGGTGCCTTTCTTGATTTTCAGAAAAAAGTTCAGCTTCCAACCATACAATCATTCTTCAAGCAGTACATCGACTGGATGAAGCAACTGAGTGCAAACGACGAAGGGAAACGGTTATCATTCGCGAGAAATATCCAATGGATGGAAAACGTAGAGAAAAACTACAGGGGTAAAATGCAAGGTTTGAGAAGAACTAGAATTGTAAAAGACCGAATTGATCAAGATATGGCCTTGAAGACGGAATATAAGAAAGGAACTGCCGAGGGGAAACATGCCAATGAAGTAGTAGCACGTATTCATAAAATCTGGTCTGACCGATTAAACTATGGTCCGTTGTACTTCTATTCCGGAACTTTCACGAATCAATCGGCATACTTTAAGCTTTTTGATTTAATGAATCGTGTTAATCTACAAATTGAAGAACACCCAGAGCAAAAAGATTCTTTCATGATCACGTTCCAGAACAGAGCAAAGAAGATCTTTAAGCCTATCGATATAGAACTAGAAAAGAAAACGTATAAAGCCTTAATCAACGGTATACGTAAATTCTCTTCCTCGGCTAACGGACCGCTTACTGAAAAAGAAATAAGTAAAATTTCAAATAGTAAATTATGGGATGCCGATAAACTAAACGTATGGATCGAAAAGAATCCAAAGAAGTTGTTGAAGTCTAAAGATATACTAATCTCTCTTCATAAGGACTTACTTGTTATCCGCACAATGGCTATACAAAAATGGAGCGCTGCGGAACTTGAATTAAAATCATTGATGCCCCAATACATCAATTTCAGAGAAGATTATTTAAAGTCACAGTTTATTCCTGACGCCAATAGCACCCTTCGACTAACCTATGGCTACATCCGGGGTTATAGCCCGAATGATGGTGAGAATCATTACCCTTATACCTCCTTAGATGGCGTTTTTAAAAAAGCCAATACGCTACCTGATTACCGGCTACCAAAACCGGTACAGGATAAACTAAGGCAAACCAATGTTCCGGGAATCTTTAAAGATCCCAAAACCGGTAAAATTGTTGTAGGCATCTTATACAATATGGACACCACCGGAGGTAATTCAGGAAGTCCTGTATTGAACGATAAAGGAGAATTAATCGGTATCAATTTTGACCGTAGTTTTACGGCAACCATCAACGACTACGCCTGGAATGAGAAATACTCAAGAAGTATAGGTGTTGATATACGCTATGCCCTCTATGTATTAAAGTACATAAGTGAGGCAGATGATATCATCGCTGAAATGGGTGTAAATCTGTGAGTTTAGTCACCAGTTACAAATATGCATTTTAAGAACTTTGTGACATGGGAATTTTATCTTCACTATTTGGAAGCAAAAACAAAGTTGATTTGGGCGAGTTGATTGCCAATGGCGCCCAAATCATAGACGTTCGTACTCCACAGGAATACAAGGGAGGACATATTAAGAAATCAGTCAATATTCCATTGGATAAACTCAATGATCAATTAAAAAAGATTTCAAAAAACAAACCTGTAATCACATGCTGTGCATCGGGAATGAGAAGCGGTTCTGCCAAATCTATCCTTCAAAAGGCGGGATACGATGCACATAACGGTGGACCTTGGACTAACTTAAGAAAATACCAGTAAATCATGGGTAGTTTTAAAAAGATCATCTCTCAGGATAAACCGGTACTGGTTGACTTCACCGCATCATGGTGTGGACCATGTAAAGCCATGGCACCTATATTAGATCAAGTTAAAAATGAAGTCGGCGACAATGCGAGCATCATAAAAATTGATGTTGATAGAAATCAACAAATCGCCCAATCACTTCAAATACAAGGTGTTCCTACCCTTATTTTATATAAAAACGGGAAACAACTTTGGAGACAATCTGGAGTTGTCCAAAAAGAAATGTTGGTCAACCTATTAAACCAACATTCCTAAGATACTATAGAGCAAAGAAAAAGGGATGCAAAAGCATCCCTTATTTATGTCTAATGAATTTCGCGATTATTCCTTATCGCTTTTATCGTCTTCGGATTTTGTTTCTTCTTTCGCTGCTTTCGGAGATTTCTTAGCTTCTTTTGGCGCTTTCTCAGTTGCAGGTGCTTCTTCTTTAGTAGCTTCAACTTCTACCACCTCTACCTCTTGGTCTTCGGTGTTAGCAGGTACTGCAGGAGCCGCTTTCGCAGTAGATTTACCACCACGACGTGAACGACGGGTGTTTGATTTCTTTTTGTCCTTCTTGAATCCATCAAAGAATTCATTGAAATCCACCAATTCAATCATTGCCATTTCCGCGTTATCACCCGCACGATTTCCTGTCTTGAGGATACGCGTGTATCCACCAGGACGATCGGCTACTTTCTCTCCAACAACCGTGAACAATTCATTCACCGCGTGCTTATCACGAAGGTAAGAGAATACTGTACGGTAATTGTGAGAAGAAGCATCTTTACTGCGTGTTATCAAAGGCTCAACGAATACACGTAATGATTTTGCCTTCGCCACGGTAGTAACGATACGCTTATGTTTGATAAGAGAAGATGCCATATTGGCTAGCATAGCTTTCCTATGGGAAGCTGTTCTGCTCAAGTGATTAACTTTTTTTCCGTGTCTCATTCTGATTAGTCGTCGTTAAGGTTGTATTTAGCTACATCCATTCCAAAGTGAAGACCACGATCACGAACAAACTCTTCAAGCTCCGACAAAGACTTCTTACCGAAATTTCTGAATTTGAGAAGATCTTCAATGTGGTAATTCACTAACTCACCTAAAGTTTTTATTTCTGCTGCTTTCAAGCAATTGTATGCTCGAACAGAAAGATCCAAATCAGCCAGAGGAGTTTTCAAGATCTTACGCATTTGTAGGAAAGTCTCGTCAACTTCTTCGACCACTTTAGAAACTTTGGTTTCAGGCATGATATTCTCATCACTGAAAAGCACAAAATGTCCAATCAATATTTTAGCGGCTTCTTTCAACGCCTCTTCAGGGTGAATACTACCATCTGAAGTAACTTCCATTACCAACTTTTCAAAGTCAGTCTTCTGCTCTACACGATAATCCTCAATATCAAAACGTACGTTCTTTATTGGGGTATAGATAGAATCTGTTGGAATCATTCCAATCGGAGCATCTTTTTGCTTGTTTTCCTCGGCCGGAACGTAACCACGTCCTTTGGTGATGATCAATTCCATCTCCAAATTCACGGTAGGATCCAAATTACAGATAACGTGATCTGGGTTTAGGATAACGTAGTCGTTGGTATAACGTCCAATATCACCTGCAAGGAATTGATCTTTACCCTTGATAGAGATGAAGAGTTTTTCTTGTTCTTCAGTTGATGTATTTGACTTAAAACGTACTTGTTTAAGGTTAAGTACAATTTCAACTACGTCTTCCACTACACCTTTGATGGTGCTGAATTCGTGTTCAACGCCTTGAATTTTAACACCAGAGATCGCATAACCCTCTAAAGAGGATAGAAGTACACGACGCATAGCGTTTCCGATAGTCACACCATATCCTTTTTCTAATGGAAAAAATTCGAACACACCATGTGCGTCGTTAGATTTGGTCATGACTACCTTATTTGGTTTTTGAAATGGTATAACACCCATAATTTCTGCGAGATTTTTATTACTTACTGTATAATTCGACGATGAGCTGTTCCTTGATATTCTCTGGGATCTCAGAACGCTCTGGAAGGGAAACAAACTTACCTTGAAGCTCTTTATTATCCCATTCTATCCAACTGAAGCGTGAACCGCTGATACTTGCTCCTTGAGCAACAACTTCTAAAGACTTAGAACGCTCACGAACAGCTACTACATCACCTGGACGTAAAACGCAACTTGGAATGTTCACCACCTCACCATTCACGGTGATATGACGATGCGAAACCAATTGACGTGCTGATCTTCTAGTTGGAGCAATACCCATACGATAAACGGTATTGTCTAAACGAGACTCAAGAATACGTAACAAGTTTTCACCTGTAACTCCTTTCTTAGCCGCTGCTTTTTTGAATGTATTACGGAATTGACGTTCAAGTACACCGTAAATGTATTTCGCCTTTTGTTTCTCCGCTAACTGAATTGCGTATTCTGATTGCTTAGGTCTTCTACGGGCGTTACCGTGCTGACCTGGACCGTAATTCTTGCGCTCAAGAGCTTTATCTCTTCCGAAAATAGGCTCTTTAAAACGACGGGAAATTTTGGATTTTGGACCTGTATATCTTGCCATTAAAGTACTCTGTTACGTTTATTAAACTCTTCTGCGCTTTGGTGGACGACAACCATTGTGAGGCATTGGTGTGATATCTGTAATAGAAGACACCTCAATACCAACAGCTTGTAGGTTACGAATAGCACTATCTCTTCCTGAACCAGGACCTTTAACAAACACCTCTACTTTACGTAAACCAGCATCGTATGCAACTTTACCGCAATCCATTACTGCTACCTGTGCAGCATAAGGAGTGTTCTTTTTAGATCCACGGAAACCCATTTTTCCAGAAGAAGACCAGGAAATAACCTGCCCTTCCATATTGGTTACCGATATAATAATGTTGTTAAAAGTCGCCCTAATGTGCACTTGCCCCAAGGCATCAACTTTAACTTTTTTCTTACTAACTTTCTTTTGAGCCATTACTTAACGCGCTTATTATTTCGTTACTTTCTTTTTACCAGCAACTGTCTTTTTCTTTCCTTTACGAGTACGAGCGTTTGTACCTGTCTTTTGTCCACGTACGGGAAGTCCCTTACGATGACGCTGACCGCGGTAACAACCGATATCCATCAAACGCTTAATATTCAATTGAACCTCTGAACGTAGCTCACCTTCTGTTTTCATATTCTCGGTGATATAGCCACGGATGGCCGCTAATTCATCATCGTTCCAATCGCTCACCTTCTTGTCTTGTGAGATTCCTGATTTATCCAATATCTCCGCAGCTTTATTACTACCAATACCATAAATGTAGGTAAGGCCTATTACGCCGCGCTTATTCTTAGGAAGATCTATACCTGCTATTCTAGCCATGTGTTATTATCCTTGACGTTGCTTAAATTTTGGGTTTTTCTTATTGATCACATACACCTTCCCCTTACGGCGTACGATCTTGCAGTCCTCACTGCGTTTCTTAACTGAAGTTCTTACTTTCATATCGGTTAATTCTTGTATCTTAAGGTAATGCGTCCCCTTGTTAAATCGTACGGTGACATCTCCACTTGCACTTTATCTCCTGGGAGAATTCTGATGTAATGCATGCGCATTTTACCAGAAATGGTAGCAATAATTTCATGACCGTTACTCAATTTCACGCGAAACATCGCGTTAGAAAGAGCCTCGGATATTACACCATCTTGTTTTATTGCATCTTGTTTGGACATATCAAAAGGGTTGCAAAATTAGTTATTTATTCATTAAAAATCAACATTCTGTGTTTGACCGGTCATACGACCTTTCAACTTACCACCGCCACTCATGAATCCATCGTACTTTCTCATCAACAAATAGCTTTCAATCTGTTGTAACGTATCCAGCACAACACCAACCAAAATCAGTAGGCTTGTTCCACCATAGAATTGTGAGAATTCTTGGTTCACATTGGCTTGTACAGCAAATACAGGAAGTACTGCGATCAGGCTGATGAAAATTGCACCTGGCAAGGTAATTCTCGTGATTACTTCATCAATAAAGTTGGCGGTTTGTTTGCCGGGCTTAACTCCGGGAATGAATCCATTGTTTCTCTTCATCTCATCCGCCATCTGTACAGGATTAAAAAGAATCACTGTGTAGAAGTAGGTAAATACGATGATCAAGAAAACCAAAAATGCATTGTGCCAGAAACCATAAGGGTTCATTAAACTCATCAACCAACCAGGAGCGGTTGTTTCAGTGTAGAAACTACCGATAGTCGCTGGTAAGAATAAAAGGGCTTGTGCGAAGATGATCGGCATTACACCAGCCGCCAAAATTTTGATAGGTAGGTAATTTCGTACTCCACCATACTGACGATTACCCACAACACGCTTCGCGTAATTTACGCTGATTTTGCGGGTACCTTGTGTCAGCATAATTACCAACAGTACGACTAGGAACCAAATCACCATTTCCACTAAGAACAAAATAGGACCACCTTTGGTCAAGCGGAATAAAAACTCTCCTACCAAAGCAGATGGGAGACGAGCAATAATTCCAACCATAATGATCAAACTGATACCATTACCTAAACCTCTATCTGTGATTCGCTCACCCATCCACATAGTGAACATGGTTCCAGCAGTCAACAAGAATACGTTGGTAATTAGGAACATACTTTTGGACATCACATCACCGTAATTGAAAAGCAGCGCTCCTTGGTTACCAGGAGTAGAAATAATATTGTTCAGATATGCATATGCCTGAACAGAAGTAAAAATGATGGTTAGTATTCGGGTATACTGGTTAATCTTACGACGGCCTTCCTCCCCTTCTTTCTGAATCCTTTGGAAGCTTGGAATCGCAATGGATACCAACTGCATAAAGATAGACGCAGAAATGTAAGGCATGATACCCAACGCAAAAATGGCACCTCTTGCGAATGCACCACCTGCGAAGGTATTGATCAATCCTAAAATATTATTCTTGGTTTGACCACGAAGACCCTCGAGCATTTCAGCATCAATACCAGGCAAGATTATATATGATCCCAAACGGTATATAACCAAGAGCAACAAGGTATACGTAATACGCTTGCGTAACTCTTCAATCGCCCAAATATGTTTGAAAGTATCGAGGATTTTCTTCATACTACTTCTCGTTTACATGGGCACTACCACCCGCTTTTTCGATGGCTGCTTTAGCAGATTCACTGAACTTATCAGCATGAACCACTAAACCAGATTTCATTTCACCACGACCAAGAATTTTGTATAACTCGTTCTTACCGATAAGGTTCTTACCAATTAAAACCTCACGGTCGATTTTTGTAACCTTCAATTCATCAGCAAGACCCTGCAATACATCCAGGTTGATTGCAGCATACTCCACACGGTTGATATTCTTGAATCCACCCTTAGGAATACGACGTTGCAAAGGCATCTGACCACCCTCAAAACCGATTTTTCTAGAGTAACCGGTACGAGACTGTGCACCCTTATGACCCTTTGTAGACGTTCCACCACGGCCAGAACCCTGACCACGACCAATACGCTTTCTTGTTTTTATGGAACCTGCTGCGGGTTTTAAATTACTTAAGTCCATTAGAGATTTTCAATTTTTAATAAGTGTTGAACTGTACGAATCATTCCTTCAATTTGAGGATTAACCTCAACCTCACGACTCGCGTGCATTTTTCTTAATCCTAAAGCCTTCAAGGTAGCTTTTTGGTTTTTAGGGTATCCAATACCACTTTTAACCTGAGTGATTCTAACCTTTGTCATTTGCTTTATCCGTTAAATACTTGTTTAACACTAATCCCTCTTAACTGGGCAACTGAAATCGCATCGCGCATAGACGTCAATGCTTTGAATGTTGCCTTTACCACGTTGTGTGGGTTAGAAGAACCTTTAGATTTTGCCAATACGTCGGTAACACCTGCACTCTCAAGGACTGCACGCATTGCACCACCTGCAATTACACCGGTACCCGAAGAAGCTGGACGTAATAATACGCGCCCCCCTCCGTATTTACCTAATTGCTCGTGTGGCACAGTACCGTTGATCACGTTCACCTTAATAAGGTTCTTTTTCGCATCTTCGATACCTTTATTGATTGCTTCAATCACCTCACCAGATTTACCTAAACCATGACCTACGGTTCCATTACCGTCACCTACAACTACTAGTGCGGTGAAGCTAAATGTACGACCACCTTTGGTCACTTTTGCTACACGGTTAATGTTAACCACTTTCTCTGTTAAGGTGATATCACCTGGACGGATACGTTGATTGTTATTCAAATTTGACATTTTCGTTTACAATTAAAATTCAAGCCCTCCTTCACGAGCTCCATCAGCTAAACTTTTCACACGTCCGTGATATAAGTAACCACCGCGATCAAAAACTACACTGTTAATACCTGCAGCTTTCGCTAGTTCAGCTATTTTCTTTCCTACCATTGCAGCTTTTGCTACTTTGGTTTCTTTTGCATCGGATATCTCAGCCACACGGGATGAAGCTGAAGCTAACGTTACACCCGCGGTGTCATCGATTAACTGTACGTAAATATCCTTATTACTTCTGTAAACGCTTAAGCGAGGACGTGCGGCGGTACCGGTAACCACGCCACGAATACGTTTACGAATCTTATTTCTTCTAGATACTTTAGACTTTACCATGATTTACGATTATTTAGCCGCAGATTTACCTGCTTTCTTACGTAAAACTTCACCCGCAAATTTGATACCCTTACCCTTGTATGGCTCAGGTTTGCGGAAAGAGCGAATCTTCGCTGCTACTTGACCCAGTAATTGCTTATCGCAGCTGGTTAGTGTAATGTTTGGGTTTTTACCCTTCACCGTCTCGGTTGCTACTTTTATCTCCTCAGGAATTTGAAGAACGATTTTGTGAGAATATCCCACAACAAATTCCACAATATTACCCTGGTTTGAAACCTTGTAACCTACACCGACTAATTCTTGATTAACTGAGTGTCCAACAGACACGCCAACAATCAAGTTGTTCAACAACGAACGGTATAGGCCATGAAGGCTTTTATCCTGTTTGCTGTCGCTTGGGCGATGTACTGTCATCACTCCTTCCTCATGCTTCACTTCAAAGTGAGCTGGGAATTCTTGAGACATTTCTCCTTTTGGGCCTTTTGCCTTCACTAGACCAGGGGTAATGGTTACCTCTGTACCTTGTGGGACAGCAATCGGCGCGTTTCCTACTCGTGACATTTACTTAATTGATTTATTTTATTGTACGTAACACAAAACTTCACCACCAATACCCTGCTGGCGTGCTTCCTTATCGGTCATAACACCCTTAGAGGTGGTGATAATCGCAACACCTAGGCCATTCAATACACGTGGAAGTGTTTTCTTGTCTGCATATTGACGCAAACCAGGAGTACTCACACGCTGCAATGATTGGATAGCACTTTGGCGGGTTTGTGGGTGATATTTCAAAGCAATTTTTATTACACCTTGCTTGTTTTCGGTATCCTCGAACTTATACTTAAGAATATATCCCTTTTCGTATAAAACGCGGGTCATTTCCTTTTTAAGGTTGTTCGCTGGTATCTCTACCACGCGGTGATGCGCTTTAATGGCATTCCGCAAACGGGTTAGATAATCTGCTATAGGATCAGTCATTATTTTTTACTTTACCAACTTGACTTAGTTACACCTGGAATTTTCCCATCGCTCGCCAGTTGTCTGAACTGGTTACGGCAAAGACCAAATACACGGATGTATCCACGGGGTTTACCAGTGATTTTACAACGATTTCTCAAACGTACAGGAGAAGCGTTACGTGGTAACTTCTGCAATGCATCATAGTCACCTTCAGCTTTCAACTGGGCACGTTTTTCAGCGTAGCGTTCAACTAATTTTTCACGCTTGCGCTGTCTTGCTTTCATACTTTCTTTTGCCATGTATTAATTCTTTTGGAAAGGAAATCCGATTAAACGTAATAATTCTAAACTCTCTTCGTCTGTTTCAGCAGAAGTCACAATCGTGATATCCATACCTGAAATACGATTTACTTTATCGATATCAATCTCTGGGAAGATGATTTGCTCTGTGATACCCATGGTAAAGTTACCACGACCATCAAATCCTTTTGCCATCAATCCCTGGAAGTCACGTACACGCGGTAGAGACACGGAGATAAATCTATCAAGGAAATCAAACATCTTCTCTTGACGAAGGGTTACTTTACAGCCAATTGGCATATTTTCACGAAGTTTAAAGTTCGAAATTGCCTTCTTGGATAATGTAGGAACCGCTTTTTGACCAGTAATTTTGGTCATTTCTTCAACAGCAGCGTCTACTATTTTCTTGTCGTTCACAGCAGCACCGATACCTTGGTTCAAAACAACCTTGGTGATTTTAGGTACTTGCATGGAGTTCTTATAATTGAACTTCGCTTGCATAGCTGCAACAACCTCTTCAAAATACTTTGTTCTAAGTCTAGGTGTATAGCTCATTATTCTCTAATTCAGTTATTTAACAAACTCCCCAGATTTCTTAGCTACACGCTGAAGTTTACCGTTTTCATCGGGCTTGCGACCAACTCTTGTTGGGGTGCCATCAACTGTCAACATTAAATTTGAAATATGTACGGGAGCTTCAATTTTATCGATGCTTCCGCTGGTATTTTGAGCAGTAGGCTTGCGGTGCTTTGTAACGATGTTTACACCCTCGATCAACGCACGTTGATCTTCAGGATAAACCTTCAGTACGCGACCAGTCTTACCTTTGTCATCACCAGCTATTACGGTAACGGTATCGCCTTTTTTGATATGTAATTTCATTCGGTTTGCCATTATTTATAACACCTCAGGTGCTAGAGATACAATCTTCATGTATTGCTTATCACGCAATTCACGAGCAACAGGTCCAAAAATACGGGTGCCTCTTGGCTCGTCAGCGGTATTCAACAATACACAGCTATTCTCATCAAAACGGATGTAGGATCCGTCTGGACGACGAACTTCTTTCTTTGTGCGCACAACTACGGCCTTGGAAACGGTACCTTTTTTGATATTACCTCCTGGTGTAGCATGCTTTACACTCACAACAATCTTGTCACCGACACTCGCGTAACGACGACGAGTACCTCCAAGAACACGGATACAAAGAACTTCTTTGGCTCCGCTGTTATCGGCTACTTTTAATCTACTTTCCTGTTGTACCATGATTATTTAGCTTTTTCAATTACTTCCACCAATCTCCATCTCTTGTTTTTACTCAAAGGACGAGTTTCCATGATGCGAACAATATCATTCTGACCGCACTCGTTCTTTTCGTCATGCGCTGTGAATTTCTTGGTCTTTTTGAAGTATTTACCGTACTTAGGATGCTTTACTTTACGTACCACAGCTACCACAACGGTTTTATCCATTTTGGAGCTACTCACGGTACCCACGATTTCTTTACGTGCGTTTCTAACTGCTTCCATTATTAACTTTCTTTATTTTCTTTTTGTGCAGCTGCCTCCTGAGACGCATTTCTGCGAAGGTTTAACTCCATCATTAATCTCGCGATCTCACGACGAGTCTCACGAAGCTTATGTGGCTGATCAATCGGAGAGACAGCGTTTTGAAACTGCATAGTCTGATAACGCTTACGCTCCTCTTTGTAACGCTCCACCAATTCCTTGTTTGGAAGTTCCTTAATTTCTGAATAGTTCATTTTAACTTTCTCCGTTATAATCTGGTCGAACTGTGAACTTGCAAGAGATAGGAAGTTTCTGGGCCGCTAAGCGTAATCCTTCTTTTGCAATATCGTGTGGTACACCACCTACTTCAAACATGATGGTTCCAGGCTTAACACGCGCTACCCAATACTCAGGTGCACCCTTACCCTTACCCATACGAACTTCTGCAGGCTTCTTAGTTACTGGCTTATCAGGAAATATACGAATCCATACCTGACCTTCACGCTTGAGGTAACGAGTTACTGCAATACGAGCTGATTCTATCTGACGAGAAGTAATCCAATGGGGTTCCATTGATTTCAAGCCAAAATCACCAAAATCAATACGGTGACCGCGACCAGCAATACCACGTACACGTCCTTTCTGCTGTTTTCTAAATTTCGTTCTTCTTGGACTTAACATTTATTCCTAATTAATTGTTACGACGACGTCTTTCACGGCCTCCGCGAGAACCTCTGTCCCCACCACGACCTCTTTTTTCTGTTTCAGCAACAGGAGAAAGGTCTACTTTACCGTAAATCTCACCGCGACAAATCCATACTTTAATTCCGATCTTACCATAAACGGTTTGTGCCTCAACCAAAGCGTAGTCAATGTTTGAACGCAATGTATGTAAAGGAGTTCTTCCGTCTTTATAGATTTCTGAACGTGCAATTTCAGCACCATTCAAACGACCACCAATTCTCACTTTGATACCATCTGCACCAAGCTTCATAGTACCCTGCAATGCATTTTTAATCGCACGCTTGTAAGAGAAACGATTTTCAATCTGTTGGGCAATATTCTCACCCACCAAACGAGCATCTAATTCAGGGCGCTTAATTTCATTGATGTTAATCTGAACGTCCTTACCCGTGATTTTTTTGATTTCCTCACGAATTGCATCCACTTCCTGCCCGCCTTTACCGATAACGATACCTGGACGAGCTGTATTAATGGTAAGTGTAATACGCTTTAATGTACGTTCAATTACAACTTTTGAAATTCCACCACGTGGGATACGTACACGGAGATACCGGCGGATTTTTTCATCCTCAACCAATTTATCACCGTAATCTTTTCCGCCATACCAGTTGGAGTCCCAACCGCGGATAATTCCCAATCGTAGTCCTATAGGGTTAACTTTTTGTCCCATTCTTATGCTTGTTCAGTTTCAGTTTGACTTACTTTACTATCGATCACTAATGTCACGTGGTTCGAACGCTTACGCATACGGTAACCTCTACCTTGGGGAGCTGTTCTTAAACGTTTCATTGTGAATCCTCCGTCTATGGTGATTGACTTGATGTACAACTCACTATCTTCGATTCTACCGTCTGCGTTTGCAACACCCCAGTTAGCAATTCCACTCTTCACCAATTTGCTCAAGTAGATTGCGTACGTAGGACGTTGGTTCCATTGAAGGATATTCAATGCCATTTCAACACGCTGACCGCGAATTTGATCTGCTAACAAACGCATTTTGCGCGGAGATAGCGGACAATTTCTTAATACTGCTTTTGCTTCCATCTTATTTACCGTGACCTTTATAAGTTCTTGTGGGAGCAAACTCACCGAACTTGTGACCTACCATATTCTCAGTAACATATACTGGAATAAATTTATTTCCATTATGAACCGCAAACGTATGACCTACGAAATCTGGAGTAATCATAGAACGACGCGACCAAGTCTTGATAACAGACTTTTTATTTGCCTCGTTCATGGCTTCCACTTTCGCCATCAACTTGATGTCTACGAAGGGTCCTTTTTTAATTGATCTTGCCATTATTATTCGTCCTTATGATTTATTTGTTACGCTTAGTTTTACGTTTTTCGATGATTAAACGAGATGAACTCTTATTAACCGAACGAGTCTTCTGACCCTGAGAGTAAATCAAGTTACGTGAACGTGCTTGACCACCTTTATTACGGCCTTCACCACCACCCATTGGGTGATCGACAGGGTTCATCGCTGCAGGACGAACTCTTGGACGGCGTCCTAACCAACGGTTACGACCAGCTTTACCTTTAACTTCTTGTTGGTGTTCGCTATTACTCAAAGCACCGATAGTAGCTAAACATTCGCCCAGTACAAAGCGGCTCTCACCTGATGGTAACTTAACCGCAACATATTTTCCTTCCTTCGCCATTAACTGTGCGTAGGTACCAGCAGAACGGCAAAGTCTACCACCTTGACCAATTTGAAGTTCGATGTTATGAATCAATGAACCTAACGGCATTTCTTTCATTGGCATCGCGTTTCCGGTATCAGGGATTGAACCAGGTCCTTGGTTTACCTTTTGACCTACTTTAAGACCAGCAGGAGCCAAAATGTAACGCTTATCACCATCGGTAAATTCTACCAACGCGATAAAAGCAGTTCTGTTTGGATCGTATTCTATTGTTTTTACCTCACCTTCAACGTTAGAGTTATTTCTCTTGAAGTCGATGATACGGTAACGTCTTTTGTGTCCTCCACCGATATGACGCATGGTCATTTTACCGGTATTGTTACGTCCACCTGTTCTCTTAATTGGAGCAAGTAAACTTTTCTCGGGTTTATCCGTAGTGATTTCATCAAACGAATTTGCAACACGTGTACGTGTTCCCGGGGTAATTGGTTTTAATCTGCGTACTCCCATTTCTTAAACGTTTTCGTAGAAATCAATGTTAAACCCTTCTTTTAGTGTTACAAAGGCCTTTTTATACTTCTTCGTATAGCCGGAGATTTGGCCTGTGCGGCGATTTCTGCGCGCTTTCCCCCGTTGGATCATGGTATTTACTGATGCAACCTCCACACCGTAGAAATCCTCAACAGCTTTTTTGATTTCGTCCTTTGTTGACTTGTGATCAACAACGAAACCATACTGCCCTTTAGATTCCATCAAAGTGCTTGATTTCTCAGTTACCAATGGCTTTTTTAATATCATTTTTGTAAACTTTCTTGCAATTTATTAAGTGCACCTTCTGTTAGGATTAAGCTCTTCGCTTTTAGCACTTGGTAAGTATTTAAATCAGCCGCTGCCATCACCGTGTTCTTCGGAATATTACGACCGCTTAAGTATACGTTCTTATCATTCTCTGGCGTTACAAATAGAGTACGTCCAGTTAAATTCAACGCATTCAGCATGTTCTTGAAATCAGAAGTTTTCGGAGCATCCATTGTGAAATCCTCCATTACAACTACTGACTTGTCTTTTGCTTTATAGCTTAGTGCAGATAAACGTGCAACACGTTTTAATTTCTTATTCAATTTGAAAGAATAATCACGTGGGCGTGGTCCATGAATTCTAGCACCACCTACGAAAATACCACTCTTCAAAGAACCATGACGAGCGTTACCTGTTCCCTTCTGACGGTATATCTTACGAGTAGAACGTGAAATCTCAGAACGATCCTTTGATTTGTGCGTACCTTGACGTTTGTTAGCCATGTACTGCTTTACATCCAAGTATATCGCATGATCATTCGGCTCAACACCAAAAATCTCCTTGGGAAGATTAACAGAACGTCCTGTATCAGCGCCTTCTCTATTAATTACTTTAACTTTCATTGATTATTTCTCGATTACAACAGTTGAACCATTATGACCAGGAACAGAACCTTTTAAAACTAAAAGATTTTTATCTGTGTCAATTTTCATCACAACCAAGTTGAACGACTTAACACGCTCACCGCCCATACGACCAGCCATACGCGTTCCTTTAAATACTCTTGATGGAAAAGCACAAGCTCCAATAGAACCCGGCGCACGTAAACGATTGTGCTGACCGTGGGTTGCTTGACCAACACCACCAAAACCGTGACGTTTTACAACACCTTGGAAACCCTTACCCTTAGATGTACCTACAACGTCAACAAATTCTCCTTCTTCGAAAATGCTAACATCAACAGTTCCACCTAATTCTAGGTCCGCATCGTTATCACGAAACTCAACCATTTTATACTTCGGATTTGTCTTTGCCTTTGCCGCATGACCTTTGGCAGCACCAGAAGCACGACGCTCCTTTTTATCACCATAAGCCATCTGAACAGCGTTGTATCCGTCTTTTTCTAATGTCTTAACCTGAGTAACAACACATGGTCCTGCCTCAACAACGGTACAAGCAACACGCTTTCCGTTTGCATCAAACAGACTAGTCATACCCAACTTTTTACCAATTAAACCGTTCATTTTTCTTACAATTTAATTTCAACCTCAACACCACTAGGAAGTTCAATCTTCATAAGTGCGTCTACGGTTTTTGTTGAACCATTAAAAATATCAATAAGACGCTGATAAGTACAGTATTGAAACTGCTCACGTGCTTTCTTATTAACGTGTGGAGAACGCAAAACAGTGAATATCTTTTTGCGTGTTGGTAGAGGCACGGGTCCACTCACTACTACCCCTGTCGTGCGTACCGCCTTTACGATCTTTTCTGCTGATTTGTCCAACAGATTGTGATCGAAAGACTTTAATTTGATTCTTATTTTCTGACTAACCATTGTAGTTATTCTAATTCTTATTAACCGTTAACCTTTTTCAAAACCTCTTCAGCAATGTTCTTAGGAGTTTCAGCATAATGACTGAATTCCATTGTACTATTCGCACGACCAGAAGTAATGGTTCTCAAGGATGTAACATATCCAAACATTTCAGATAAAGGAACTTTTGCTTTCACAACCTGTGCGCCAGCTCTTTCATCCATTCCCTCCATTTGACCGCGTCGACGGTTAAGGTCACCCATAACATCACCCGTATTCTCATCTGGAGTAACAACCTCAAGCTTCATGATTGGTTCAAGTAAAATTGGACCACAGCTCTTTGCAGCTTCACGGAAACCTTGCTTTGCAGCAACTTCGAATGATAACGAATCCGAATCCACTGGGTGGAACGAACCATCAAACAAACGAACCTTCATACGGTCGATTGTATAACCCGCTAAGATTCCGTTCTGCATTGCCGCTTTGAAGCCTTTCTCTACAGAAGGAATATATTCTTTTGGAATAGATCCACCTACGATTTCGTTTACGAATTGTAGACCTTCACCTTTCCAATCTTCATCTGCTGGTCCGATTTCAAACTGGATATCTGCGAATTTACCGCGACCACCTGTTTGCTTCTTGTATGTTTCACGGTGGGTATTGTTACGTGTAATAGCCTCCTTGTAGTTAACCTGAGGAGCTCCTTGATTACACTCAACTTTAAACTCACGCTTCAAACGATCAACAATAATATCTAGGTGAAGCTCACCCATTCCAGAAATCACCGTTTGACCTGTTTCGTCATCAGTATGAACTTTAAAGGTAGGATCCTCTTCTGCTAACTTAGCCAAAGCCATACCTAACTTATCTGTGTCTGCTTGTGTTTTTGGTTCAATTGCCAAACCAATTACTGGATCTGGAAAAACCATGCTTTCCAATACAATCAGATTCTTTTCATCGCAAAGTGTGTCTCCAGTCTTGATATCCTTAAATCCAACCGCAGCACCTATATCACCAGCACCCAAGAACTCAATCGAATTCTGCTTGTTCGCGTGCATTTGGAAAATACGGGATATTCTCTCTTTATTACCGGTACGCATGTTCTTTACATAAGAACCGGCATCCAACTTACCTGAATAAGCACGGATAAAACACAAACGTCCAACGAAAGGATCAGTAGCAATCTTAAATGCCAATGCAGAAAACGGCTCATCGTAACTTGGCTTGCGTGTGATCGGCTCTTCTGTATCAGGATGAGTTCCTTGGATATCTTCAACATCCAAAGGACTTGGCATCAACTCCATAACCATATCCAACATGGTCTGCACACCTTTGTTTTTGAACGCAGAACCACACATCATGGGTACGATTTTCAAATCGATAACCGCCTTACGAAGACAATCAAGAATCTCACGTTCAGTGATACTGCCTGGATCTTCAAAGAACTTCTCCATGATGGTATCATCGTATTCAGATACTGCCTCTAGTAACTTCTCACGCCACTCTTCAGCTTCAGCAACCATATCTTCAGGAATATCGATCTCCTCGAACGTCATTCCGAAATCATCTTCATTCCAAACGATTCCACGGAAATTGATCAAATCAACTACCCCACGGAATTTATCTTCAGCTCCGATAGGAAGCTGTAAAGGAACTGCGTTACTCCCAAGCATGGATTTAACCTGACTAACCACATTCAAGAAATCAGCTCCAGAACGGTCCATTTTGTTAACGAAACCTATTCTAGGAACATTATAGTTATCGGCCAAACGCCAGTTTGTTTCAGATTGTGGCTCAACACCATCCACTGAACTAAATAAAAATACAAGTCCGTCTAATACACGAAGTGAACGATTCACCTCTACCGTAAAGTCAACGTGACCTGGAGTATCGATAATATTAATATGGTATTTCTTATCTCGGTAATTCCAGAAAACTGTTGTGGCCGCAGAGGTAATCGTGATTCCACGTTCCTGCTCTTGCTCCATCCAGTCCATGGTTGCACCACCATCGTGAACCTCACCAATTTTATGATTTACACCAGCGTAGTAAAGAATACGCTCTGTAGTCGTTGTTTTACCTGCGTCAATGTGAGCAGCAATACCAATGTTTCTAGTGAATTTTAAATCGCGTGCCATTTAGATTAAGCTCTAAAGTGTGAGAATGCTTTGTTTGCTTCTGCCATTTTGTGAGTATCTTCTTTCTTTTTCACTGCAGCTCCCTCACTCTTTGATGCTGCGATGATTTCTGCTGCCAACTTTTCAGGCATACTCTTTTCGTTGCGCTTACGAGCGTAACCAATCAACCACTTCATTCCCTGAGCTACTTTACGCTTCTGAGGAATTTCTGTAGGGATCTGGAAAGTTGCACCACCTACACGGCGCGCCTTTACTTCTACAGATGGCATTACATTGTTCATAGCTTTACGCCATGTCTCAATACCTGGTTCTTCTTCTATCTTCTTTCCAACAATATCGATGGCAGAGTAAAAAATCTTCAAGGAAGTAGATTTCTTACCGTCCAACATCATCCCGTTTACAAAACGAGTAACCAACTCGTCGTTAAAGCGAGGGTCTGGAGTTAAATGACGTTTTTTAGCGCGCGACTTTCTCATGATATTCTAATGTCTTATCCTTTTTTAGGCTTTTTAGTTCCGTACTTACTTCTTCTCTGATTTCTACCTTCAACACCAGCGGTATCCAATGCACCGCGTACAATATGGTAACGAACACCTGGCAGGTCTTTAACTCTTCCTCCACGTACCAATACAATACTGTGCTCTTGTAAGTTGTGACCTTCACCAGGAATGTAAGCATTCACTTCTTTACCGTTGGTCAAACGCACACGAGCTACCTTTCTCAAAGCCGAATTAGGCTTCTTCGGCGTAGTGGTATATACACGGGTACAAACTCCCCTTCTCTGAGGACACGAGTCCAAAGCAGGAGACTTACTTTTAGTATCCATCTCCTTGCGTCCTTTTCTAATTAATTGTTGAATAGTAGGCATATTTTTTCCCAAAAAGGACGGCAAAATTACACTTTTCTTTTCTCAAAATCAATACACTAAAGAAAAAAAAGCATGTTTTTTCACCGATGCCCCGTTTTGACCATTTTTACCGAATAAATCGCAATTGCGAAGGGTAAGATCATATGGTTTCATAAAACGATGTTTATTTTTGAGATTCGATGCAACTACCGATTCGTTAGTCGCGTCTTTCTGACACCTTATATATGAAGAACTCTATCCTATCACAAATCCATATACGGACCACCATAATTGCACTAATTATCCTATCTGTCAGTATCACAGATCTCATCGCTCAGGATACACCAGAGGGACGTAAAGGCGTTGTGTTTGATGAACGCGAATTCAACTTTGGAGAATTGAAGGAAAGTATGAAGTTTGCCACCCACCGATTTCGATTTAGAAATCTCACCGATCGTGCAGTTCTCGTTAATAAGGTAGAATCTAGTTGTGGTTGCACCTCTCCTACTTGGAGCCAAGACAGCATTCAACCTGGTGAATTTGGTTTTGTAGATGCTCGATACGAAACGACCAATCGTATCGGAAAATTTGATAAAACCCTCACAGTCTACACCAACTCTCCTGTTAGTCCCATACAATTTCTAGCAATCAAAGGTGTTGTTTTAAAACCAAAGCCAATACCCAATAATTTCAAAATTCCCAATTTGGGTAGATTAGACTTTGAGCGAGTGAACGTGAGTTTTGAACCCCTTTATGATAACGAAACACCCACCAAAGAAATTCGCGTCATAAACTCCTCAGATTATACTTCCTATTTAAATGTAATGGTCCCACACAGGCTTCCAAAGTATGCTACGGTTGAAGTACCCAAATCATTGGAACCAGGTGAAGTTGGAAAAATAAAAATCACCCTAGATGGTGCAACAGCACCCGGATACGGATATGGCGAATTTGAATTAGCCATACAATCTAGTAATAGAGGAACCCCAATGGCTAGTTTGCGTGTAAGCTATCAGAGAAAGCAATTTTTCCCAGAAATGAGCAAACGTCAATTGAAAAGGGCTCAGAAATTAGAAATCAAAGAAGGCTCTATCGATTTTGGGAAACAACGTTCAGGCGGTTTTCTCAACGGATCTTTTAGTTTGAAAAACACGGGAAAGAAACCTCTTATCATCCACCAAATGAATCCTGATTGCCCTTGCATACAATTGGAATACAATAATGCGACACTCGAAGCAGGAGAAACAAAAGCGCTTAATTTCCGATTTGATACCGTTACTAAAACCGGTAAAAAGTCAATTGGTATCCGAATTGTATCTAACGATCCGAGAAACCCCGAACAGTATATTTGGGTAAAGGCAGATTTCCCAACCAAATACGATTACGAATGCCCTACTTGTCCTAAAGATTAATTTAGGTTGTGGTAAACGTTTTGAACGTCGTCATCACCTTCTAGTTTTTCAACGAGGTTCAATATTTCTTCTGCCTGTTCAGAAGTTAATTCCACATATGAATTGGGAATGTATTGAAGTTCGGCATTATTCACCTCAATATTCATTTCTTCCAATGCTTTTTGCATGGTACCAAAGTCATTGAAGCCTGAATACACGTAAACCTCTTCTTCATCGATGGCAAAATCATCCAATCCGAAATCGATAAGTTCTAACTCAAACTCATCAAGGTCCTTTCCTTCTAAATTTGCTTTTGAAATTTTAAACACTCCCTTACGGGTAAAATTGAAGTCGAGCGAACCTGTTTTTCCTAAAGAGCCGCCGGACTTATTAAAGTGCATTCTAACATTTGCTACCGTCCTAGTGGGATTATCTGTAGCAGTCTCAACAATAACACCAATTCCATGAGGGGCGTATCCTTCATAGCGCACTTCTTCATAATCACCCTCCGTTTTACTTAAAGCGCGTTTGATAGCGGCTTCCACACGGTCTTTAGGCATGTTCACGGTTTTTGCGTTTTGCATGGCCACACGCAAACGAGGATTGTACTCAGGGTTTTCCCCTCCCATTTTTACCGCTATTGCTATTTCCTTACCTAGTTTGGTAAATTGTTTAGCCATCCGATCGTAACGTGCAAACATCTTGTGCTTGCGTTTTTCGAACATTCTTCCCATTGCCGCAAAATTATTGTTTTTTCCCATTGCGAATGGAAAAATCAATTCTTATCCATTTTATGGATTTACAAAAAGGTCGCAATCCGTTTACAAAAAGGAAATATATATTGGATATGTTCGAAGCAAACATCAGAAATATGAACAGCGCTCCTTATTTCGGTAAATTATTTTCTCAGGGATTTCAGATTGGATTTGTTCCCATCAACGTTCTGAACGTTATACCCAATAACACCCCGGTAAAAATCATTCAAGCCATCTATTACGATGAGTTAGGAAATGAACAAATCACCGATGCTCAAGAGCTCATTCAGAACAAATGGCATCTGTGGCTATGGATCCACGAGCATGAAAACCTTAGCTATATTGAGTTTTGCATACCAGGCAGTGTAAAATGGGAACTTCATCAGAACGATCTGAGAATTAAATGTGAGCACCGTGCAACACTCATGTATTGGGTATCGGCTATTTTGAATGATCTCAAGCTTCCTGTTGAGGAAAGTGTATTTCGAATGCTAGCAACTCCTGGTGAATCAAAACTACTACTCAATCATTATTTGAAACACCTTCAGTTGAGTTAAGGGGCTTTAAGCCGAAAGGTCCCATTTGTTGATTTCTATTGCTAGCGATAAAACGGCTCATTAACTCCTTTAGTTCTATCCCAGCATGCTTCATAATGGCTGGAATCATGCTCTTTTCGGGGTGTCTTTTTTCTTTCTAGGCATATCATTCGAAGATATCATTTCGACACCCCTAATTGTTACCTAATTATTAATAATTTATTTATTAACAGTCACTTGCATATCAAAATCCATCCCTCGCCTTCCTCAAAAAGTATAACTCACATTAAGTGAAATATTCCTCCCTGCAGAAGTCAATCCACTGGCAAAAACCCGATACCTTAAATCCAAAATATTCTCAACCGCAATACCAAATTTCCAGTATTTGTTGATTCCGTAACCACCGCGAAGGTTCCAAATACCCCAAGCTGGATTGCCTTCAGAATTGACATTCCCTACCCCGTTTATAAAACCTGGAGTATACTTGAGATTGTCCTCTCCACTGATTGAATACTCTTCTAACGGTTTATCTCCATTAAATAAATATTGGCCCTCCAACCAAGCCAATCCACGTTGCCAACGCAAGGAAGCCTGACCGTATAAAGGTGGAATATGATCCAATGGTTGCTCCAAAATATCGTTCCCAAACCGAACACGACCTCGGGTTTCGGTGATTGAAAATTTTGCCGTCCACGATTTCAAGAATCGATACTGAATACTAGCAAAAAATCCTTGTATATATCCATTACCCACATTTTGAATCTGGTAAATTGGTGTCATGATTCCGTCCCATTCCAGAGAATCCTGTCCGGCTACTTCGCCAAAGGCATCTGACATCAAATCCTGTATCCACGTGTGATAAACTCCGGCCTCGATGTAAATCCTCGAGCGAAACTTATAGTTAACATTTAAATCAAATGTATACGCGAACTCGGGTCTTAGGCTCGGAGAAGGGAGAAGCAATTTAAGCCCTCGTTGAGACTCAAACACCTTTGACATATCGTCGATATTTGGATTTCGGAATGCCTGATTGAATGAGGTTTTAAGTAGCATATTTTCTTTTATCTTTCTGATAATCCCCACATTAAAACTTGGAGCAAAATGAGAAAAAGAGATATCCTGAAGCGGCAATTCCCAAGGATTCACTGTTTTATATGCTGCATTTAGCATGTAATACGTTAATCTAGCGCCCATCATCACGGTGTAATCTCCCCAATTCTTTCGCCAATGTGAAAACAAAGCGGTGGCTTGAGTTATCCCAAAAGAATCGGCATATCTCGACTTACTAGTGATCTCTTTTTTAGTGAATTGATCAATCGAGATTCCAGAACTTTTGACATGATTGAATACGTATTCCATTCCTAATCTAATATCCCAGTCACGCCAATCATCTACCCGATCGTAATTGAAGGTACTCATGTTGATTTGATCCCGTTGTTTTCTCAAATTCGGTTTGTTAAAAGCCCTCGATACCCGACCGACATCAAATCGCTGGTGGGCAACTCTGAATCGTTGTTGATGTTCAATGGGTTCGTAAGTATAAGAGAGCAATGCCCGATTTTGGGGTTCATACGACCAATAACCGTAATTGAAAGCTGTGTAATTTGGCCTCGGATCAATGATATCAGGTGGCGCGTAAAATTGCATCCTATCAAATCGAGGTATTCGCGGAGCAAATGAACCCTGTAGGTTGATGATATGCTTCCCTTTATTCATCCAGATACCTTTTAACAAAACATCCGATTGAGCATATCCTGTATGAGGTTGAATCTTCGGGTCTGGATTGATTAATATAGAATCATAAAATAATCTAGACGGATTTGATAAGGGTTCAACATAATACGGTTGCAGTCCAAAATCATCATCGAGTTTGGTGTAGGAACGACTACCCATGCGTCGATCACCCCATTGTGAATGTGTGAGATTCAATAACCATCCCCAATCGTTTCCTCGGTATTCCAAAGATGTATTGGCAATGATTCCGCTGGTTGCACTTTGGAATCTGATATTCGCTTTGGGAATCCATCGTTCTGAACCATCTATTTTGGGGTCGCGGGTTTTTAAATACAATGCTCCACCCATGGCATCTGAGCCAAAAAGTGTTGACCCCGAGCCAAAATTTACTTCCATTTTTTCCAAGGAAAATGGATCGATACTGATGATATCTTGCAAGTGACCCGAACGGAATGTGGCATTATTCATCCGAATTCCGTCTATCAAGATCAAGACACGACTCGCCTCAAATCCTCTCAAAACCGGGCTTCCACCTCCCATTTGGCTTTTTTGAACAAAGACCTTTCCGCTCTGGGTTAAAGCATCTGCCAGGGTTGCTCCTTGGATTTCTTCTAATCTCTTGGAAGAAATAACTTCAATTTCTTGTACCGATTGCGAGCGTTTTGCCCCATATCGATCGGCACTAATTAATACTTCTTCAAAGGACTCTATTTCTGTTGAGTCTTCATATTGTGCAGTGCACCACAAGCTCCAAAAAGCCATGATCACTGCGAATGATTTTTTATTCATTTAGGAAAAGCTGTTTTAGTTTGAAAATGTAGAAATACTACCGTAGTCCACGGTAAATCGAAATAACGTAATCAAACGAAAACTTCAGGTGGAGGTGTAGGTATTTCAGTAGATCGTGAAATTACCTTTAAAAATGTTGCAGAGGGGAATTGTTTCCCACCAAAAAACAGTCGACTATTCACCTCTTCCACGTGTGAGTAAACCCATTTAACCTTGCTTACGGCTAGGGGTGGCAAAGGCACATCCCCCGAAGATTTTTGAATATTGTATCCCATCTGGATTAAGAGGGCCTTTTCCTTTTTGTCATTAAACGCAACAACATGATAATATGCTCCGTCCTTTTGGACCTGCATTAAATCGTATCGCTTTCCGTTGAAATCGATTTCATCGCCCGTTTTTAGATTGGAATAATGGGATACTGGAAGCAAAAAGGATTCTAGATTTTGTGATTCATAATGCTCAAGCCTCAGATTCGTTTTCATTTGTTTCCGCCAATCATCCAACTGCTGGATTTCCCAGAGAGGAATCAGGCTCCAGAGAAGCATAACCATTGCACTTATTACCGAAAACGCTTTGCGCACAGAACAAAGCTATTGAAATTTGAAAAAACCTTGCACTTTTTTTGGCGACCTTTGTGTAATGAATGATGTTTTTGTGGTGGATATTCTTCGCACTCCAATTGGGAAATTTGGTGGAACATTAGCGAATGAACGTCCGGATGATCTTGCTGCTCACGTAATTAAAGCGCTGATAAACAGAAACCAACAGGTTGACTGGAATGCCATAGATGAGGTCATCCTAGGTGCGGCTAATCAAGCCGGAGAAGATAATCGAAATGTAGCACGTATGTCCTTATTACTCGCTGGTCTTCCCGAGCATATACCTGGTTACACGGTGAATAGATTATGTGCATCGGGTCTACAATCTATGCAAAATGCATTCATGGCCATTCGAAGTGGTCAAGCAGACGCCATTATCGCTGGAGGAACGGAGAGTATGACAAGAGCACCGTTTGTTATGGCAAAATCAGAAAAAGCTTATTCGAGGGTTCCAGAAATCTATGATACCACTATTGGTTGGAGATTTACAAATTCTAAACTCTCTGAATTACATCACCCATACTCCATGGGGGAGACGGCCGAAAATGTAGCAGAAAAATACAATATTAGTCGCGATCGTCAGGACCAGTTTGCTTATGAATCGCAGTTAAAATGGTCACAAGCCAAAGAAAGAGGGGATTTTCAAGATGAAATCATCCCTGTATCCATTCCTCAAAGAAAAAAGGATGATATCATTTTTGATACCGATGAACATCCGAGACTCAGTACAATCGAGGTTCTTGGAGGATTAAAACCTGCATTCAAAAAAGACGGTACGGTAACGGCTGGTAATTCTTCAGGAATTAATGATGGTGCTGCTGCTTGTTTGATTGTTAGCGAAGCATTCTTGAAACAACACAACCTGACGCCCATAGCAAAAATCAAAAGCATTGGTGTGGCCGGAGTAGATCCTGCATACATGGGAATTGGACCTGTTCCAGCTACCCAAAAAGCTCTTAAAAATGACCAAATAGAAATTGGTGATATCGACGTATTTGAGTTAAACGAAGCATTTGCTGCTCAAGCCGTCGCATGCATGGATGAACTAGCAATTGATCCTAGTAAAGTGAATAATAATGGTGGAAGTATTGCCATCGGACATCCACTCGGAGCAAGCGGTACCCGGATCAGCGCTACACTTCTTCACCAAATGAAGAAAAACCCAAAACTTAAGCTAGGATTAGCCACAATGTGTATCGGTGTTGGACAGGGTTCAGCTATCCTATTTGAAAATGCTCAATAGATGAGGTATCGACTGGATTTACAATACGATGGTACCAATTACCATGGTTGGCAAATCCAACCAAATGCCTTAACCGTTGAAGAGGTCATTGAAAAAGCATTACATACCATTCTTCGAGAACCTGTTGATTTGATTGGTTGTGGAAGAACGGATACAGGTGTACATGCCAAAGCATTTACTGCTCATTTTGATTTCCCAAGCGAAATCCAGCAAGAGAAAACTCTACACTCGCTTTTATCCATCTTACCTAACGATATCGTTGTTCACAACATAAAACCGGTTGAGGATGATTTTCATGCTCGATTTTCTGCTTCTACTAGATCGTATGAATACCATATCCTGAGAAAGCTTGATGCGTTCAAAAGGTATCATTCTTGGTATTATAATCAAGAACTCAATAAAGAAAAACTAGCGGAATCATGCATCGATTTACGAGGAGAACATGAATTCAAGGCCTTTTGTAAAGGAGAGCCCTCTGGCGGACATTACCGATGTGAAATGTTTAAAGCAGAATGGGAATTTAGCGATCCCAATCATTGGATACTTCACCTTACCGCGAATCGTTTTTTACGGAATATGGTTCGCGCCATTGTGGGGACACAACTATTGGTTGGAAAAGGACAAATGTCTATTGAAGAACACCGTCAATTGATTGAAACAGGAGACCGCACGCAAGCAGGCATTTCTGTTCCCGCTTGCGGTTTACATCTCACGAAAATCGAATATTAATCCAACCCGATTTTACGAATAAAACGATCAACCGCTCTCTCTCCAGCAATGGAAACGGCAAAATCTCTAGGTTTGACTTTTCCGTTTGTTTCTCCCATTATTTCCAATAACCTATCGTCATTGGTATAAATATTCACCATGTAGGGACGAACATAGAAATACACCTTATTGTCTCCATCATCGAGGTAAATGTGCATTTTCTCTGCCCCTCTCCTCGCTTCCATGTACATGGTGGCTGAAATATTCTTATTCATTGGGATTCCGAACATGGATACAAGGGTTAATTCTTTATCTGAATACATTCCACGCGCCTTACTATCCCAACGGAAGGATGCATTGGTGAAGATGAAATTATAATTGGTTTCATCTTTACCAGAAAGTAAATTCATATTCCCTTTAATTTGCTTCTTCGTTTCCACTTGCTCAATCATTGAATTCCTCAATTTTGTATCATCAATTAATTGATGCAAATCATTTTTGAACTTATCCGTATCGATATCCGCCTCTCCAACATCTTCTCCCAAGAACAACTCAGCTAATCTCTTTTTAAAATCCTCATGCAATGGAAAATCCATGAGCATGGTTAAATCAAATACAAACGAAGTATCCCTCGGTGCCAAATCGGCTGAACCTGCAGTTCTGAATTTTACAAAATCCGACTCTACGCCAAAGTCCATTATTCCTTCCGCATGAATGCTGTGGTTTGATTCATTAAACTGAAGAAACCCTCCACGCTTTGCACCTTCTCTCAGTCTCGCCTTGTTGCCGGTAAAGAAACTTTCTTTATCGTGATCCCAAAAAAGTATTCCAGTGTCTTGGGTGACATCGTTATCAGCCAAACGTCGTTTGGTTGAGTTGAATACCGGATAAATGTGCGAAGAATCTTTGGCTACGTGTAAACCAACAAACATCCGGGCACCACCGATATTTTTCGGTGGATTCATGGGTATGACCACATCCGCCGGATTGACATCACCATCAAATTTACACCAAGCCGACTCTCTCATAAAACTGAAAGAATGATCTGTTTTGATTAACCCCCTAAATCGTAACTCTTTATTATTAGATACCAAATGTGTACTACCCTTGAACTTGATTTTTGTATCGAGTGTAAAATCGTTCTCCGCTTTTATCCCTCCGAAAGCATGGAGTAATCGAACCCGTCGGTCTACAATCATACTATCAAAGAATAATTTCTGATTTTTCCCAGTTTTTGAAATGTATTGATATTCACCGCTTGCACCAATTCCATATTTACCAAAAATCTTGGCTGTAACCTTTTTGATGTTATGGAATTTATCCTTTCTGTTGGCTACGATACGAGCGTCAAAGACCGTGTCCATATTAGCACGCTCTCTGATCGTTACCTTGCCGTCTGAAAGGAACAATCGTGAATCTGCAAAGTCAATATGAGGTATTTCTGAAACTTTTAGTGTGTAATCTTCCAAGCTGTACAACCCTTTTCTACCCTCAAAATGCAGGCTATCTTGCCGTTCATTGATACTCATAAAGTCAGGCGTAATACCTGCCATCGTACTTCCCACATTTGCAGAAATGGTTTTAGCATCCATCTTCCATATATAATCGCTCAGATTAGTTTGGTACATATTGAATGGAAACTTGGTAATCTGTCCTGGAACATTTGACCTAAAACTACCCACCCGGCTTTGGAAGTCCATTTCACCATTGATATTGTTAGAGGCAAATGCCATCTTCGATGTGTCTTGAGTGTATATCCTCAAATTAGCCTGTTGGGCCACTGATTTTTTCGGTTGAAGATGCATTTCACGGCTTTCAAATTCCGCTAAATCCCATTTCAATAAACCATCACCTAGTAATTTCCTTGGTGATTGTGTGGTGGTACCACGAAAATCATGTGCTGCCGCAAAGGTCTTCATCGGCCACTCTTTGGTTGTAATCTTGTATTTATCTTGATACGGTAACCAAGTGAGTTCTGCATTTTGTGTATGAGCCTCGGCATACAGCGTACTTTCATTCAAATCATATGTATTGATCGGGCCCACCGTACTATCGGGAAGCATTAATATCCTAGAAAACTTCGTTTTTGAAGTTTCATAGTCAATGCCACCAGTCTCACCATAAAAACCTACTTCGGATAAGTTCAATGTCATATCTCCCTTGCCTTTCCCTTTATACATAGGTAGTCCGCCAGCAGGCGTGGTTTTTACAAAACCTAAGCTGTAATCTGGTTGAATGTATACGTAATGTCTAAAGACCGGAAAAATATCTGCTGAATAGAAGGTCCCATCAAATTTCAAACCGTCAATAGTAAAATTATCTAAGCTATCGATGGTAAACGGGTCTACGGTAAATTTGAAGCGATCCGCAATATATTGCCCACCATGGATACTTGGTTTATCGTAGAGCACATCTCCCCCGCGGTTTGACTTAAATATGGGGTATTCCGGATAATCAATATTACCTGATTTGTTGTTGGGTTTATCAATAAACAATGTACCACCAATATTTCTAAACACAGATTTAACCGGCCTTAAACGGACTCCGGACTCGTCGGGGAAATACATTTTCATCGAATCAATCACTTCAAAATAAACATCAAACCTTGGGTAGTTAAAGGTGTATTTATCTCCATAGAACTCAAAACGTCCAGCACTTACCTTTCCTCCAAATTCAAGCGTCCTGTTTTTTGTTAATTTGACTTGTTGTTCTTTAGGCACCACATATACGGTTTGAGAATCGGAGAAATTAAAGGCCGCCACACCTTCAATATTCATCTCATTGGAGAGAATATTCAATGTAGCATTAGGTCTAGCAGCAATCACACTCGATAATCGAATGACATCATAATCTTTGGATTTCTTATTACAGTAGATATAGTTGAACAGTTTATCCGTAATCCTGACCGTATCATTCTCAAAATCAAACACAACATACCCATTATCGTGTAAATCAATGAATGGATGCTCCATGGCATTTGGAACGCAATCATAATATTCGCAATACTCTTGTAACGTAAAGGTGCGCCTCTCTGGCGTGATATATTTGGCTTTACGCTCTCTTTTCCTTTGGGATAAGCGCGCTGCGACTTGCTTAATTCTTTCATTGTCTCGGGGCTTACTCAAGTAAAGCTTCTTTAATAATTTCTTTAAATCTCTTTCTAATGGATCTGGGGGCATTCTTAAGTAAAACCTATAAATCAATTCTAAAGGATTCGCGGGTAATACGCCTTGAATTTTATCGTAATAGATCTGACGGTAGAAGTCATTTGATTCGAAAATGGCAGGTTTATCGTTGTTGAAGTTATCAAAGTCCACAAAAGGCTCATCGATTTTCCAACGCATGGTTTGTACATCGATGCTCATATTGTGATAATTATCCTCAAATACACCTCGCATTAATCCGTCTTCCCCTTTTTCAAGTACTAACTGGTTCTCTGCATAATTGAAACTCACATTTATGGATGGATGAAAAATCGTTGCGCCAGAATCGAGATACATTTTAAACTCAATTTTTTCAGCAGAGGCGATCCCATTAGCAATACGGAAGCCTTTACTTTTAAGCGTAGACTTCTTTTTATCCTTAAAGAAAATATCGATGTAAGAAGGTTTCCCATCTACTGTTGCCGTGTTAATCACATTGCCTAAAAGTGAGAATCCCCCAGTAAAAACGGACTGCTTACCCACGATACCTTTAATCTTTAAATCGTTTTGGAAGGACACAAATTGAGGAAACTTTGACTTCCTTTTTAATGCTTCGTTGAAAAAGTCTTTTAATTCATCCTTGTATGAACCGGCAACGGGCATTTCAAAAAATCTTGGATAATGAAATAGTACGGTATCCACAGAATATCTGAAATCATCCAATTTAATAGCGAATTCATTGAACGAAATTTTTGTATTTTCATTAGGAAACTTTCTTGAAAGGCTTGTCTCACCTTTGGCTCCTTCCCATAATGGTTCTAAAGGGTAACATACACCTTTTGTAGAAATCTCGATGGTATCATTTATGGCCACACCTCTAAGTAAGATATCATCAAAGACAATGGCTAATCGCTCATTTTCAAATTTCATATGATACTCCGTGGAGTCAAACTCCCAAAAACGATCACCACGCTCGAACAATCTGTTATTGTACAACAAGCCATTGGTCACTTTCAAAAAAGATAGAAAGTCCGAATTCCCTCGGGATACCAATTGATCTGCGATAGCCTTCCACTCCCCCAACAATTTATTGTCTAAACTCTGTGTATAGTCCTTGTAAAAAAGTAAAAAAACAGGTGTTAGATTCATCCTCTGTTCCAACATTTTATTGGATATCTTAATCAGATATCGTTGCTGTTCTGGATTATACTTTCCGTTAAGCCAATTGAGCTTAAACTCTTCAAACTCTTTTACAACTTTTCTATCCTTGATTTGAGAATATTTTACTTCTAATTCGGCAATAAAAGTGACGGGGTCATTGCTAAATCTCTTCACATCTTGACCATAGGAAAGTTGCATCACAGACAACAAAAACATACTGAGGCCAAATCGCAATAAACGGAACATAGGGTGTAAAGTTAAAACGAAAAAAAGCGCTGAGCATTACCCAACGCTTTAAGCTAAGAACATTCCTTCAACAGTCCTTTAAACCGCTGCTTGAATTATTTCAAAAAAGTCTCTTGCTTTTAAGCTCGCTCCGCCGATTAATCCACCATCTATATCCGCTTGAGAAAACAATTCTCCAGCATTGCCTGGTTTCACACTTCCACCATATAAAATACGAATGGTATCGGAAATGGCTTTACCGTATTTCTTCTCTACTTGCGCGCGAATGAAGGCATGAACTTCTTGAGCTTGATCTGAGGAAGCAGTTTTACCCGTGCCAATTGCCCAAACCGGTTCGTAAGCAATAACAACATTTGACATTTCATCTGCTGTGATGCCTTCCAAACCCTTATTTAATTGGTCTTCTATTACTTCAAAATGTTTCTCTGACTCACGCTCCTCAAGCGTTTCTCCAACACAATATAGGGAGGTTATTCCCTCTGAAACTGCACTTTTTATTTTTAATGAACACTGCTTAGATGTTTCATTAAAGTACTGACGACGCTCACTGTGACCTATAATGGCATGTGTAACCGATATGCTCGAAAGCATCTGAGCTGACCATTCACCGGTAAAAGCGCCCTCTATTGCCTCGTGAATATTTTGAGCTCCGATTTGTACATCTGTACCTTCTACGAGTTTGGCAGCAGATGCCAACGCTAAAGCAGTTGGACAAACCACGATTTCCGCCTGACTCTTGCGAAATTCATCCCTAACGATGCCCCTTATTTCGGTGATCAATGCCTGACTTTCCGTCAGATTCTTATGCATTTTCCAATTACCTGCTACGAGTTTTCTTCTCATGCTGCAAAGTTAACCTTTTCCCGCTATGATACCGCTTCTACCCAAGTTAATGCAAGAGCCAAGTGTTCTTCTTCATTAAGGTCGGAGTTATCCAATATTCGGTAATCATCATTCATGGTTAATGGACTATCATCTCTCTGAGAATCAATTTGGTCTCGATTTGATAAGTTCTCAGCCACTTCCTCCAAGGTGATATCACTACCTGCTTGTACTAACTCCTTGTATCTCCTTTCGGCGCGGATTTCAACGGAGGCCGTCATGAATATTTTCAGCTCTGCCTCAGGGAAAACAACCGTTCCGATATCCCTTCCATCCATCACCACTCCTTTATCTTTACCTATCTCCTGCTGCATTTTCACTAAGAAACGACGCACTTCTGAAATCTTTGCCACGTGGCTAACGATCCCTGCAACATCCATTTCTCTGATTCTCTTTGAAACATTTCTTTGATTAAGATGTATTTCAAATTGATCAGATTGTGCGTTAAACTTAAAGTCTAACTCAATACCTTTTAGCTCACTACCAACACGTTCAACATCAGAGACAGGAATATCATTTTCTAACAAATACAGCGCTACTGCCCGGTACATGGATCCACTATCGATAAAGATATAATTGAGTTTTTTAGCTAGGCTTTTCGCTAGCGTTCCTTTCCCACATGAACTGTAGCCATCGATGGCTATATTAATTTTTTTCGTCATTAATTGTAAAAACTTGGAATTAGAGACAAGCTTAAGGTATTGGTATTTTGACCTGGGAATAAACTTGCACTCGCGTACGTAAGGTGGTATTTCCACACTTTGATTCTGATACCCCAGCCAAAGCCAGCTAATCCACCGCGAATAGAAGGCGACATCTCCATTCGACGCTGATGATTGTAACCAATTAGAACACCCAAATGTTTACCCAAAACCAATTCTCCACCAAGAGATAAATGCCTCATGGCTTTCTCTCCAAAAGAAGCCACTTCATTTTGTATTGGGTTTCCATTTAAGTCTAGTTGACCCGTTCCCAAATATTGGTTGTAGGTTATATCCCATTTTTGAAGCGTATGCAGAGTTGCATGGAATCTAAAGGGCATATGTAAGGGCTTGTAAGTCGCACCTAATTGAATGTTAAAAGGTAAGGGCTCGCGATCGGCACCTCGGTATGAAATCAATTGCATTCCCAAATTTTTCACCACTAATCCCCAATATATCCCAGTATCTGACCGAGAATAGTGAGCTCCAAGGTTAACAAATGCCGCAGTGCTGACGTAAGGCCCTAAAACCGAATATCCAAAACCGAGTTGGGAACCTACATCTAAACGCGGTATTACTTCTCTCGCATAGCCAAGAGTGAATTTCATATCATTCGCCATGATATCACCTTGATAGTTCCCCCCTGCATCATAGCCCTCCATGGTACCATAATCTAGATACTGAGCATGTAAAGAAAGGTTATGATTGCCAATCGTATGAGCATATGCCGCACCACCTTGCCTCACTCCTGGGGCTATGCTGCCGAATGTTGCCCCATACTGACCACTCAGTTCTTTGTTCAGTAAGCCCGGATTATTGATCGCAAACTGTACATCAGATAGCGGCGAAGCCAAAAGGTAACCACCCCATGCCATTGATCGAGCATGTAAAGGAAGATCAAAAACAGACATTACACCCGTTCCTCCACTTTGAGCAGTAGCATTTGAAACCCAACAGACCAAGGCACATATAAATGGGGTGAAAAGGCGGTTCATGTTTTGCAAAAATAGGGTTTATTACGAACTTTGCGCCGAGTGAAACGCGGCGTCATATTTGGATTAAACAATCTATCAGAAAAAGGTTTTGTGGTAACACAAGGCACATTTGACGGCGTTCATAAAGGGCATCGAAGCGTACTAAAGCAAGTGGTGGAAAGAGCAAAAGCTCAAAATGCCCCAAGTATGTTGATCACTTTTCATCCTCATCCTCGAACTATAGTTCAGCCTAAACAATGGAATCCACAAATTTTAAATTCCATTGAAGAAAAGAGTAATCGCGTGCTCCAACAAGGAATCGACGTGGTTTTAGTTTTGGAGTTTACCAAAGAAATTGCTGTGTTATCTCCCGAAGAATTTGTGAGAAAAGTTCTATTGGAGGCCATCGGCGTGAAAGAAATCGTTGTGGGATATGACCATCGTTTTGGGCATAAGAGAGAAGGCAACTTTGAATTATTAAAGAGCCTTGGTTCGAGTCATGGATTTGGGGTTAGTGAAATTGCCGCCAAAGAAATCGATGACATCGCCATTTCTTCTACCCGAATCAGAAAAAGCCTTACCGAGGGTAACTTAGGATTATCAAACGATTTACTTGGTTACTCTTACCCCGTTTCCGGTACCGTCATTAATGGCGAAAAAAGAGGACGCGAAATTGGGTTTCCTACAGCCAATATACAGGTTGAAGAGCCTCTAAAATTAATCCCTCCAATCGGGGTTTACTTTGGAATGGCAGCATTTGATGAAATAGAAATCCCTTGTATGGTCAACATTGGAAAAAAACCGACTGTTGGGGATTTTCCATTAAGTGTTGAAGCCCATCTATTGGATTATAAAGGTGATCTATACGACAAACGTCTGGAATTACGCTTGATGAAATACCACCGAGCTGAAAAGAAATTCGAATCTTTGCAGTACCTGATTAAACAACTCCATGAAGACCAAAAAGATGCTACGTTATTTTTCAATCCTATTACTGGGGTTGCTAACTAAGCCATCTTTTTCGTTTTCTACGCACACTGCTGTTCCAATAGATACGTTAGATAAGGCAAAAATTGATAGCTCTTTATTTAACATAAAATACCCAGAACTCGCACTCGACTATGCCATGAAGAGCAACCGACTCAATCCCTATGGGTTTGAAGTATCATTGCTAGTAGATAGCATTTGTCTAACTCTTACGGATACAGTCCATTGTTCTTTTCATATGCCGAACCTAGGTAGAGTGAATTCTACATTCGGTTGGCGTGGAAGACGTGTACATTCTGGCATTGACCTACAACTGCACTGGGGTGATACCGTTAATGCTGCATTCGATGGAGTTGTAAGAGTTAGTAAATACGGTAGAGGCTACGGGAATTATATTATTATCCGACATGAAAATGGTTTAGAAACACTCTATGCCCATTTACAAAAACGGTTTGTTGTTAAAAACGATACGGTTCATGCCGGTACTTTAATTGGCCTTGGTGGAAGTACGGGTAGAAGTACGGGAGCGCATTTACACTTTGAAACACGATTTTTAGGCAGGCCTATAGATCCAGAATTATTTATTGATTTCCAGCAGAATAGATTGAAACAACAATCGTTGTTTATACATGCTGAAACTTTCGACGTCCCAAGAAGTAAGCGAAGCAAACGAATGTTTTGATAAAAATGCCACTATTTAAGGGTAATCGATGAGGTAAGCTTAAATTTGTAGTTAGCGTGAGCATTTCAGTAGAACATCTGAGTAAACACTATGGCAAGCAAAAAGCCGTAAACGATATCTCATTTACTATAAAAACAGGTGAAATTGTTGGTTTTCTTGGCCCTAACGGCGCGGGGAAATCCACCACCATGAAAATTATTACAGGGTACATTCCTCCGACTACTGGTGGAGGTAAAGTTTGTGATATAGACATGGTTGAAGACAATTTGGCCGTAAGAAAAATTGTAGGATATCTTCCAGAGAACAACCCGTTATATCCAGAGATGTACATCACCGAATACCTGCGCTTCATGGCCGGTTTATCAGGTGTAAAGGAGACTAAAAAAGCCGTAGAACAAGCCATTGAGACCACGCGCCTACAACCCGAAAGACACAAGCGCATCGGTCAGTTATCGAAAGGATATCGTCAACGCGTTGGCTTAGCTCAAGCCCTTTTACATAATCCTGATGTTTTGATTCTCGATGAACCCACGAGTGGGCTTGACCCATTGCAGGTAGAGGAAATGCGAAATGTGATCAAAGAACTAGGCAAGAATAAAACCGTAATGCTTAGCACGCATATCATGCAAGAAGTTGAGGCCATGTGTTCTCGTGTTATTATGATCAATAAAGGAAATATCGTGGCTGATGATTCTATTGAATCATTAAGGGGCCCACAAAACGAACCCCTCGAAATCATTTTTAAACGATTGACAAGCAATGTGGACGCTATATAAACGAGAAATTCGGAGTTTTCTAGGTTCCTTCATTGCCTATATTGTAATGAGTGTTTTCCTTATCCTTACTGGACTGTTCTTATGGTTTGTGAGTGGGAACAATGTCTTTGACCTGGGTATTGCATCGTTACAAGTGATGTTTGATATCGCTCCTTACATATTGATTTTCTTGGTTTCTGCGGTTACCATGAAAAGCATCTCAGATGAGAAGAGGCTGGGCACCATGGAAATTCTTACGACCAAACCCATCACCGATACAGCCATTGTATTGAGTAAATTCTTTGCCTCCCTCACGCTTATCGTTTTTACGTTAGCACTGACTCTTGTGTATGCTTTTACGATTAATGAATTGGCATCGCCGGTCGGAAACGTTGACTGGGGCTCCATGATTGGTAGTTACTTCGGGTTAGTTTTACTTGCATCCTGCTACACCGCTGTTGGTCTCTTTAGTAGCTCTATCACAGATAATCAAATTGTTGCTTTATTGGTTTCCATGTTGATTTCATTTTTTTTCCTCACGGTTTTACAACTTTTGGGAGATGTAAGTTGGCTGGACCAAATCGGAAGAAGTTTATCATGGTTCGGACTTGAGTTTCACTACGACTCTATCAGTCGAGGTGTCATCGATACTAGAGATGTGGTTTATTTTTTAGGGTTTAGTTCCGTCTTTTTGGGATTAACGAAGTTGGTTCTTGAAAGCAGAAAGTGGTAATGAAAAAGACAAACAAACGACTGCAATCTTACCTCAACTTACTGACCGTGCTTATCATGGTGATAATTGCCAATACCCTAGGCAATATCTATTACCAAAGGCTCGATTTAACCGAGGAGAAACGATTTACGCTGAGTGAAACCAGTAAAAGACTCTGTGGCAAACTTGATGAAAAGCTTTATATCAAGCTGTTCTTAGATGGTGAAATGTCGGCGAAGTTCAAACGGCTCAAATTAGAAATACGGGATTTAACCTTAGAATTTAGAGAAGCAAGTGGACAGCAAATTGAATTAGAAATCATTAATCCATTTGATGACGTCAAGGAAGGTGAAATGGAAAAGATGCTACAGGGTTATGTAGAAAAAGGCATCAATCCAGTTAGAGACATTGATCGCGAAAATGCGGACGAAACAAGAATCAAATACCTTTTACCTGGCGCTGAGATTTTTTATGGAAACAAAAGAGCTAGCATCAATTTCTTTGAATACGATGTAGCCCTGTCTCCAGATGAAAACATTTCTAAGGCGATCGATAATATCGAATACGAGCTAGCCAATGGCATCAGACAAGTTTCCACAGATAAGAGTAAAAGTATCGTCGTGGCGGACGGTAGCGGCGAGATGATTGGAGCGGATGTCTCTAGTTTTGCTCGAGAATTAACGAAATACTACAACATTTCCGCCTTAAACATGAATTTCTCGGACCCCAATGCAGCAGCGCCTTGGGCCGAACAAATAAAACAAAATCCAGAAAATGCGGATCAGGTATTCATTAACGGTTTGCACCGTAGATTGAACCTGAATGATTTATTGATCATCGTAAAGCCTCTTCAAGATTACAGCAATCAAGAACTATACTTAATTGACCAGTTCATCATGAGTGGGGGGCATGTGATGTGGATGATTGACCCCGTACATATTGAAATTGATAGTTTCAGAAACTATAAACAAGTATTGGCGTTAAATCGGGATATTGAGAATATTTCTGCTTCCTTATTTCATTATGGAGTAGGATTGAAAAACACCTTACTCACAGATCTAAAATGCAACCGTATTCCTATACCTGCATCAGGAAGAATGGAATTAGTAGACTTCCCCTATTTCCCCATCTTTGGTGACAATGAATCGTCGCATGTTATCACAAAGAACATTGGATCCGTGTGGGCTCAATTCCCTGCCACATTAGAACCTAAAGTTCGACCCGAATTGGATATTATTCCATTGCTAACATCTACGCCATACACAAAGGTCATCACAGCTCCTGCTCCGATTGATCTGGAGTCCGTGTACATGCAAATGAGAAGCGCAGAATATCGTGAAAGCATGAAAAATGGTGAGCACATTTCTGCTGTGTTGATGGAAGGAATGTTCAAGTCGAGATACAAATTCATGAAAAAGTATAGCGATGTACCTTACTTGGAAAAAGGGAAAAGTAAAATGATTGTCATCGCAGATGGAGATATTATCAGGAATCCTGTCGATAAAAATGGCCGGGGCTATCCTACGGGTTACGATAGAATTTCTCAGTTCACGTTTGCTAATAAGAAGTTCTTATTGAACTGCATTGATTACCTCATTGATGATAATGGTTTGATTGAAATCCGCTCAAAAGAGCGCACGGTTCGCTTACTTGATCCTGAAAAAAGCAAAAGTGAAAAAACATACTGGCAATGGTTTTCCATGTTAATGCCGATCGCTCTGATGATTATTTTAGGTATCGTAAACTATTTCATTCGCAAACGACGTTATACCTAGTAGATTTTTATGTACGAATTCATAGAAGGCAACATAGAAAGTTTAAGTCCCACACATGCCGTGTTGGAATGCGGCGGAATAGGGTATTTTGCTCATATCAGTTTAAACACATTTGAGGCCTTGAAAAATAGTCCTCGCGTGCGATTGTTTACCGAGGTGGTTTTCAAAGTAGAAAATCAAAGTCCTGTAAGCACTCAAATATATGGTTTTGCCGACCCGGAAGAACGCCGAATGTTTCGCTTATTAACCTCCATCAGTGGTGTCGGAAACAATACCGCTATCATCATGCTTTCTAGCTTAGATGCAGATGCATTGACTCAGGCCATTCTCAATGGGAATGTTGGCCTTCTGAAAAGTATCAAAGGAATCGGAGAAAAAACAGCTCAACGAATTGTACTTGAGCTACGCGATAAACTCACGGGTAAAAAGATGTCCCAGCCTTTGATCGACAGCTCAGGAAATCATGACTTTATAAGTGAAGCATTAAACGCATTAACCGTATTGGGTTATAACAAATCAAGTGCTGAAAAAGCATTGTTAAAAGTAAGCAAAGAATTAGGGGGTACTGCTACCGTTGAGGAGCTCATCAAAAATTCCCTAAAAATATTGTAAATTGCGGGTTTACGAGGATTATAGGGCGGCCGTTTTGAACGTATTGAGGAAACATTCAAGATTGATTTTTTTAAGTATACTGTTCCTGTTTTTTGGAGCCAAACCTCTCGTTTCCCAAACAGATAGCACCAAATTCAAAATCAAACCCTCTGGAGAATCCAGCAACAGCAACAATAACTCAAGTAATATTGATCTCCAAGATCCTCTAGAGTATACTTGGAAATATAATCCGAAAACAAACCAATACGATGCCTATCGACAATTGGGCACATTGTGTTATGCCACTGGAAAGAGCTTAACGGTTACGGAATACTTTCAATATCAATCCAAGCTCGAAAAATCTAAATACAACCGCACCAAATCTCAAAATACGGACTACTCCCAGGCCATCACCAAAGGAGGCATAACCGACTATATTCAAGCGGAATTGAGCAATCCGGCCATCTCTAAGATTTTTGGAGAAGGCGGTGTTGATTTTCAACTTACTGGGTCCGCTATGGTAAAGCTCGGCGGTACCATTAATGAATACCGAAATCCAAACTACAGCAAACGCCAACAACGCTATTTTGTACCGGTTTTTGACCAACAATTACAAATTGCAGCCAACGGTAATATTGGAGAATTCGTAAAACTTGGTATCAATTACGACACCGAGGCCCAATTTGATTTTGACAATCAGACAAACCTCGGTTGGAAAGGTAAACCAGACGGTATACTCAAAGACGTTCAAGTGGGTAATGTCAATCTTAATCTTCCTACTCAGTTAATCAAGCCGGCAAATAACCTATTCGGATTTGCTAATACCATGCAATTCGGAAAGACTACGATTAAGACGGTTTTCTCACAAAACCGAGGGCAAAGTACCGAAACCGTCCTTAAAGGAGGGGCTCAGATGAACGAGTTTAAGATCTCGGCGGATAATTACGATCAAAACCGACATTTCTTTCTTTCTCAATTCTTTAGAGATAATTACGACGAATCACTTAAAAACCTACCCATTGTTGCGAGTGGCGTAATCATTAACCGTGTGGAGGTTTGGGTAACCAACCGAAATGCCAATGTAGAAACCCCAAGAGACATCTTATGTTTTATGGATTTGGGTGAAGCCGATCCTTATCGAGATGCACTAGGTGGAACTCCTGGTGGACCATCGGATCGTTACGCAAACGACCTGTATAATCTCATCGAAAACAATGAAGGGATGAGGAAATTAGGTACCGCAGTAGATGAAACCTACAGCTTATTCCCCTATTTCGAGCAAACGGTTGACTTTGATGTATTGAATTACGCTCGTCAGTTAAAGAATACAGAGTTCACACTGAATCAGCAGCTAGGTTACATATCACTGAATCAACCGTTAAATAACGACGAAATTCTCGCTGTAGCCTTTGAGTACACCTATAACGGTACAACCTATCAGGTGGGTGAATTCTCTAGAGATATACCACCAGGCGATCAACGCGTATTGCACCTGAAAATGTTGAAAGGCAATACCATTAGGACCCAATTACCTATTTGGGACTTGATGATGAAGAATATCTACAGCTTAAATACGTACTCATTGAGCTTAGAAGATTTCAAATTAAATGTAATCTATGCGGATGATACGAGCGGAGCGGATTATAACTACTTGCCGATTGGTGGAGCCGATGTTCCCGCGTTAAGTGAAGGTAAACCATTGATTCGCGTTCTAGGATTAGATAAACTTAATCGTCAACAAGAAGCTAAACCAGATGGTATATTTGATGCTATAGAAGGCGTTACCATTCAAAAGAAAAATGCTCGCGTCATATTTCCTGTGGTTGAACCATTTGGAGATTTCCTTCGATCTCAATTCAATGGTAGGAATGATTTAGCCGATTTCTATTGCTACACCGCTGTATACGACTCAACAAAGTTTTTAGCCAAGCAAGACGTAAAACACAATAAATTCTTCCTTCAGGGATCTTTCAAGAGTAGTAATGGTGCAGAACTTTTCCTCGGAACCACCAATCTTCAACGTGGATCTGTTCGTGTAACCGCCAATGGTAGACCGCTACAAGAAGGAATGGATTATGAGGTAGATTACGCTATGGGGCGTGTTCGAATTATTAATCAAGGTCTTTTGCAAGGTGGAGCTGAAATTCGAGCTTCTGCTGATGGTCAAAGTATGTTCAACATCCAACAGAAGACATTACTTGGGGGACGTATTGAACACAAGTATTCAAAGAATTTACAATTTGGTGGAACCGCTCTTCACATGTACGAGCGCCCTATCACCACTAAAACGAACTTCAATGAAGAACCCTTGTTAAATACCATCATTGGAGCTGACCTTGCCTATTCTTCAAAATCGAGGTTCCTCACAAAATTGATAGATAAACTTCCATTTTTAGAAACAAAGGAAGTATCCAATATCACGGCGTACGCAGAATTTGCTCAAATCATTCCTCACAACCACAAATCACAGGGCGGTCAACGCGGAGTTTCAAACCTTGAAGATTTTGAGGCCGCTGAATTGCAGAACGATTTCAAGGTAGTTTCAAATTGGACCGTTGCCAGTATCCCACAAAAGCAACCTGAACTATTCCCCGAAACCCAATCAATAGACAAACGTACTTGGTTGAATAAACACGCTAAGCTCAGTTTTTACACCATCGATCAGCTATTTTATCGGGATGCGGACATGCCGTCGAATATCCAAACTAGGGTCGATGAGATTTTATCTAATCCTTACATGCGTCAGGTTGACCAGCGTGAGGTATTCCCGGAAAGAAATTTCCCCCAAGGTACACCTACCATACTACCCACATTAGACCTCGCCTTTGACCCACATGTTCGAGGAATGTATAATTATAATTCCGATCCAACAGAAATAGATGCCACAGGTGAACTCATTAACCCGAATAAAAGTTGGGCGGGTATCATGAGACGAGTAGATCAAAATGATTTTGAGGCTGCAAACATTGATTATGTGGAAATATGGCTAATGGACCCGCTAATGGATAATCCAAATTTGAAAGGTGAGTTATTGTTCCATTTGGGTAATGTGAGTGAAGACATCCTTCCTGACAGAAGAAAAGCTTTTGAAAATGGATTACCCTCCACTGCTGGAAATGGTAGTGAATTAGATACAAGCCAATTCGGATTCATTAGTACTAGCCCCCAAATAAACTTTGCATTTGACAATAACCCTACGGCTAGAAACTTGCAAGATGTGGGGTTAGATGGCATGAATGATGAAGAGGAGAAAGATTTCTTTGATACAGCCTATCTGCAAAAGATCGAAAGTAATTTTGGTAACACAAGTCCCTTATATCTTGCCGCAAGCCAAGACCCCTCAAATGATAATTTTGTACATTATTTAGAGAATCAATACACTCAACAAGATGCAGATATTATAGAGCGTTACTCACGCTATCAAGGAATGCAAGGCAATAGCTCTACCGCTACGTTTACTGGACAATACGCGGATATGCCAAAATCATCTACAACTCAACCTGATTACGAAGATATTAACCGCGACTTCACCATGAATCAGAGTGAGGATTATTACCAATACCGCATCAAAATCGGAGCTTCTGATCTACAGATAGGTCAGAACTATGTGGCAGATATCGCAAGCAACACCATAACCCTAAGAAACGGTCAACAAAAAGAGATTAAATGGTACCAATTGAAGATTCCTATCCGGGAATTTGAAAAAGCAGTAGGTAACATTTCTGATTTCAAGAGTATCCGATTTATGCGAATGGTCATGACAGGATTCAATGATCTGGCAGTTTTAAGATTTGGCTACATCAATATGGTGCGCGCAGACTGGAGACGTTATTTGAACTCTTTGAAGACTCCTGGCTTGGTGGTTCCAACCGACCCTAACGATGGAACCAAATTCGTAGTTAGTACCGTTAACCTTGAAGAAAACAGTAAAAGGAGTCCTATTGCTTATGTGAAACCTCCTGGGATTGAACGCGTTCAAAACATGGCCAGCTTGGGTACCGTATTAGAAAACGAGCAATCACTTTCCCTACAAACGTGTAATTTACAACCTGGTGATGCTCGCGGAGCTTTTAAAACGGTACAATACGATATTCGTAACTATTCGCGTATGCAATTATATGTGCACGCGGAAGAAGTTACACCTAATACCATCGAAGACGATGAAGTTTCTGTGTTTATTCGATTTGGAACGGATTTAACCAACAACTATTACGAATACGAACTGCCTCTAAAAATGACGAGAGGATTTGTTTCTTCAACGTCGGCCAATAGCGATAAACTAATCTGGCCCGATGCTAATTTTATTGATCTTGAATTTCAAAAACTGTTCAACTTAAAAGTAAATCGTCAAAACATCAATTGGCCCATGACAGCGCCTTTTACCAAGGCCATAGAAAAAGGAAAGATTAGTGTACTAGGTCTACCAGATTTATCGAACATTCGTGTCATGATGATCGGTGTGCGTAACAATTCAAACGAACCCAAATGTTTCGAGGTATGGACTAACGAATTACGTGTAAAAGATATTGCAAACTCTGGGGGGTGGGCGGCATTGGCTAATGTGCAAGCACAATTGGCCGACTTTGGACAGTTAAATATGGCGGGTTCTATCCGTACCATTGGATTTGGTGATGTAGACAAAAAATTGAATGATCGTAGTTTAACCAATAACTACAACTATGATATCGCAACCAATTTAGAATTTGGTAAATTCTTCCCTGCTGATATGGGCGTAAGTATTCCTGTATATCTAGGGTGGTCCGAAAGCTTTATTCGACCTAAATTCAATCCGTTAAACCCAGATTTGAATTTGGAGAACTACTTAGCTGCACTTTCTTCTGAAGCCATTCGTGAATCTATTCGAAAAGCAGCAGAAGATTACAATTCCTTATTCAGTTTTAACATTAACAATTTCAAGTTTGCACGCCCTGGCGGTAAAAAACCTAAACCTTGGTCAATCAGTAATTTTAATGGTAGCTATAGTTATCAAAGTAATTACCGTAGGAATCAACAAATCGAGGAGTTCTTCTTAAACACAACTCAAGCAACTTTGGGGTATGCATACTCAAACAACACCAAATTCATACGGCCCTTTAAGAAAATCAAAAGCAAGAAATTGAAACTCATCCGTGACTTCAATTTCAACTTACTTCCATCCTCCTTCACCTCTCAACTCCAGTTGAACCGTTTATACAGTGAAACACAAGCGAGGAATAACAATAATTTCAAGCAAATCAACCCAAGGTTATACGATAAGAACTTTACCTTGAACCGAAACTACAACCTTGCATTTCCAATAGCTAGATCATTAAATGTCACTTATTTGGCAAATGTTGAAGCCCGGATTCAAGAACCGTACGGAGAAATCAATTCAAAAGAAAAACAAGATTCTATATGGGCAGAATTTGAAGGTTTCGGCAGAATGCGTCGATTCTATCAACGCACCAATGCTACATACACTTTCCCATTCTCAAAAATTAGTTGGCTACGATGGATCAACGGTAGCGCTACCTACAATGGAAGCTATGAGTGGAATCAAGCACCACCCGCTTTCGCTTCTCTGGGTAATACCATACAAAACAGCCAAGATATAAATGTGACGGGCCAGTTTAACCTTTCTCTGCTATACATGAAAATTCCATGGCTTAAGGATTACAGGAAATCGAAACGAGTAAAAATTGATCCCGAAGACGAGAATTACGAAAGTGCATTAGACCGAGGTAAAACAGAATTAAAAAAGCCCAACCCTCTCACGGTCATGTTGGGAGATTTAATAACCATGGTTAAAAATGCCAATGTCAATATCACCCGGAAGGAAACCACCGAACTTCCTGGTTTTGCTCATCGCCCGGATTACTTTGGATATAACTTCTACAGAACCGAACCTGGAATCGGATTCGTATTCGGCCTTCAAGATCCAAACATGAGATTCAATATGGCCAATAACGGATCACTTATGTCGGATGAAAGACAGGCCAATTTTTATAAGAACAACATTACTCAGAATATCAGTGGTAACATAACCGTTGAACCGCTGAAAGACTTTAGAATAAGAATCAATTTCCAACGCAATGAAACACGTGGTACACAGAGTATTTTCAAGTTTGATGGAAATCAATGGTTAGATCAAGGTTTGACGGAAACAGGTACATATACCATTTCTGGTCTGTTCTTAAACACTCATTTTGTCAAAGATTTGGATCAGAATGAGAACCACCCAAATCCTGTTTTTGATAACTTCCTTGCAAACCGTTACACCGTAGCTACTCGTCTTCAACAACAAGATCCTCGTGTGAGCGGAGGGTTGATTATTGATCCAGCCACAGGCTATCCTGTTGGATACTCTAAATCTTCTCAAGATGTGATCATCGGAGGTTTTTATGCGGCCTATAGCGGACAAGATGTAGGCAGAAGCGAAATCGGGTTATTCCCTACGCTACCCATGCCGAACTGGAGTATTAATTATAATGGATTATCCAGGATCCCTGGCTTGTCAGATATTTTCTCAAATGTGAATATCAAACACTCCTATAAAGGAACCTACACGGTGGGCAACTACCAACGAAACCTGCAATACGATATTAGCGCAATTGCTACCCTAGGAAGTGATTTAATACCTAAATACCAAGTGGCTGACGTAACCATCACCGAAGGTTTCTCTCCATTATTTGGTATGAATATTACTACGAAAAACAACTGGACGCTTGGTATTGAGTATAAAAGAATGCGCGTATTAAAACTATTCGCCGCAAGCTTTAATCTCACCGAAATGCGACAAAACGAATTTGTAATGAATGCGGGTTACCGTGTTACGGGGCTAACTCTACCCGTGAGACGGAAAGGTAGAAAGGTATATTTACCTAATGACTTTAGGTTTGATTTAGCCGTTACCATCAGCGACAATACAACGGTCATTAGAAAAATAGACGTTAATGTCAACCGATACACAGCAGGAATGCTCAATGTCCGAATCAATCCATCGGTTACTTATCAAGTTAATCAGAAAATCAATTTGGCGCTACGATATAATCGCACCATAATGGACCCAAAAATAGCTACTCAATTCTATACATCTCTCACGGATATGGGGATTGAACTCCGTTATACATTTAACTAATGAGTACCAATCGTAAACATATCCTGCTGTTGGCTTTGTATGTTTTTATTGGAATAGGAACTGCCCTGTCGCAAATCCCAAATATACCAACGGGTACCTGGCGTGAGCATTTCAGCTTTATCAATCCAAAGTATTGCGAGGCCACCCAAAAATATGTTTATGCATCTACGGAGAATGGATTCTGGAGAACCGACAACTTCGGTCAAATGAACGTCCTTAGGCGTTCTGATGGATTTGCGGGAGCAGAAATCACGTGTCTGCGTTATTCCTCCGAAGCAAACGTTCTTTTCATTGGATATATCGATGGCAATATTGATCTATTATTCAATGATTCTAAAATTGAACGTGTTCCAGGCTTTAAAAATAAACCGCTTCAGGGAGATAAAAGAATTGAGGATGTTACCTTCTTTGGTTCTGATGCCGTTGTGTCTACTCAATTTGGAATACTCGTATTGGATGTTTCCAAAAAAGAAATTCGAGATAGTTATACCTCTATTGGCCCCGGAGGAAGTCAAGTCGCAATCAAAGGTGCATGTGTTGTCGCCGATAGCATCTATGTTGCTACGGAAGAAAATATATTGTGCGCACCTTGGAATCGCAGCGTAAATCTGAATGATTTCCAACAGTGGTCTGTTTGTCTAGAAGTTAGTAATGCACGTGATTTGCACGCTTATAGAGATAGCTTGTTTTTTGTAAAAGACAGCAGTGTTATTCAGTATTCTCAAGGTAGTCAATTAGTTTCCTTTAACGATAACCGACCCATAACCGATTTATTTTCCAATGAACAAGGCGTTCACCTAGCAGGTCCGGGCAGGATTGCACGAATAAATGGGGCAAACCCAGAAACACTCAGTGTAAACCTAATTACACAAGCTACGCAAGACATGAAGGGGAATTATTGGTTTTGTACCGGTTATAACACAGGAGTTATTAGAAAAACCGATGCAGGAGAGATGTCTTTTTATCCAACTGGGCCAGCAAACCGGTCCGTTTTTGCTATGACACAGAACGGATATACTCTGTTGGTAAGTGGCGGAGGCGTTAGTGCAACCTTCGGTAATGGGTTTAATACATCAGGGTATTACCTGTATAATCAAACCGGTTGGAAAAGTAATCTTAGTAGCCCTCTGAGTCAGAATCTTTATGACTTCACCTTTGTCGCAAGAAACCCAAAGAACAACAAATATTACGCAGCCACTCATTCCTTTGGGATACTTGAATTTACAGGGAATAACATTAGCGACCGTATTGATGAAAAAAACTCCCCACTTGAGAGAATCAACGACTCATTATTTATACATATTGGGGGAATGAAATTTGATCAGAATGGCGGTTTATGGTTGGTTAACCGTAATAAAGAAAAAGCCCTACTCCACCGAGACCCCTCTGGAAACTGGCACAATATACAAATGCCGAATAACGATGTTATAGGCTTAGAAATTGATGACCAAAACAGGAAGTGGTTCATCATGCAATCGGGAGGTATTTATTTATTTCATGAGGGAGATGATATTAACGCCAAATTTGATGACCAATGGAAATATTTAAATCAATCAAATGGCTTGGTGAGCAATCAAGTATTATCCATACGCTGTGATAAAAATGGATATGTATGGATTGGAACCAATCAAGGATTAAATATTTTCGCTGGTTCAGATGTGTTTAGAGATCCTAAATTAGACCGGTTTATTGTTGAACAAGACGGTAGTGTAGGCTACCTTATGGGCGAAGAATATATTCGCGATATTCTGGTGGATGGAGGCAACCGGAAATGGTTCGCCACGACCAACGGGGTATTCTGTATTGACGAATATGGTCAGCGTGTGATTCGTCACTTCACAACAGATAACAGTCCACTGCTCTCAAATCGGGTGGTCTGTCTGGGGCAGGTTGACTATTCATCCGAGCTTTTTATAGGAACAGACTTTGGAATTATTTCCTATCAAAACGATGCCGGTGTTGGAAACGACGATTTTCAAAAGATTAAAGTCTATCCTAACCCCGTTCCTCCGAAGTTCACGGGTGAGATAACCATTGATGGATTGGCTGAAGATTCTGAAATACGAATTACGGATATTCAAGGGAAAATGGTGTATCAAACAACCTCAAATGGAAGTAAAGCCACTTGGAATGGGCTACGATTAAACGGCACAAAACCCAACAGCGGTGTCTACCTCATCTTTGCTATCAACAGGGATGGTTCTCAAACCTCCATGGGCAAATTTATTTTTATCCGCTAAAGCGTAAACCTTAAACCATCGTATGCCAGATCTATTCCATCTGGCAGCTCTTTACAAACGGCATCATGCAATCCCATTTGATGACTCATATGGGTAAAATACGTCTGCCTAGCACCAATACCTTTTGCTATCTCTGTCGCCTCAGATAATGTAAAATGACTGATGTGATCCGTTCTACGCAATGCATTTAATACCAATACTTCCACACCAACCAATTTCGCCATCTCCTCTTCAGAGATATAATTGGCATCGGTTATGTACGCAAAATTCCCAATACGAAATCCTAGAACCGGTAATTTATAATGCATGACCTCAATGGGTATAACTTCCTCGCCAAAGAGTGTGAATGGAGTTTTATCAATCAAATTAAAATCAACAAGTGGAATCCCAGGGTATGGTACTTCCATGAAAATATAACTAAACTGATCTTTCAGCGATTTCAACACTCGATCGTGACAGTACACCGGGACACGCTTTTGATTGTGGTTGAAATTAATGGCTCGGATATCATCCAAACCCGCTGTGTGATCCCGATGCTCGTGTGTAAATAGTACAGCATCTACATCGTGAATGTTTTCACGAATCAATTGATACCTAAAATCGGGGCCCGTATCAATGACGATACTCTTTTCGTTATAGGACAAATGAATGCTTGTACGTAAACGCTTGTCTTTGGGGTTTTTACTTAGGCAAACCTCAGAATTACAGCCAATTGGGGGTACTCCTTGAGAAGTACCAGTTCCTAAAAATGTGACTGTAATTTCATTCATTATCAATTATGGATGGGATGCAAGGAATCCCTTCAACTCCATGATAATTCCTACCTCCATATTATTCACCTTCTTTTCATCAGAAGCCCAGATGCTTAACCAATCGGTTGCATGGATTACTTCAAAAAGGGATATCAAGGTAGCATCATTAACGGGGTACTTGTAAACCGAGTTGCCTTTTTCGACAAGCAATTTCTCCAAAAAATCAAAACGTGCATTTACACGAGCATTGTTACCGCTATTCATCAAAATGATGTTATGATCTCTTTTATCATAGTAGCTTTCAATCATATTGTGATTGGCTTCAGGTAGCACAGAAATAAAGGCCTCACCTTTCGCATTTTCTTGAATTTGTTGACACACTCGAATTGCTACAGCCTCATAAGCAGCATCCGCAACAATCAAAAATGATTGATGCATGTTACCCTCAAATGCTTGTCGCATTTCCTCAGCACGCAGCATAGCATTGGCTGGGTCAACAAACATATTTTGAACAGTACGCAACTCAGGCTCCATGTCCTTATCAATTAATTCACCTAGAATCATTATTAAATTAGCCAATGCAAACCCTAGGGTCATACGTGGCTGATATCCTTCAGCAATGGTGTACGTTGGATAGTTATTGTCCTTTGCAAGTTCCATCAACTTACCACCCGCTGCCATACAAATTATAGAACACTCTTTCTCCTGGGCTTCTGCCAACATATTGAGCGTTTCCTCCGTATTTCCGCTGTAAGAACAAAGAATGGTCAATGTATTCTCATTTGCATAAGCCGGTAAGTGATAGTCAGAAAATACTTCAACTGGAACGGGCATTTCCTGGAAGAAGTAGGATTTTGCAATTCTGCCTCCTATTCCACTGCCTCCTAACCCACCGATTACAATATTGGAATAATCTGCGATTTTTCTATTATGCTTCGTATAGTTTTGGAAAACGTATTCAAACTGCTCTTGAAAGTTCTGGAGTGATATTTCGTGGGTTATTTCAGACATATGACAAAAATACACCCATTCCCATTAAAACTCAACAAATGACAAACATAGAAAACAAAAAAGCCTCGAGTTTCGTCGAGGCTTTTAAAAAAATGAAAATCTTCTTAGTTATACCAGTCAAACTTGTAACGGTAATCCTGAATACCACCAGAGCGCATAAGTACCTCTTGTACACGGTTTACCATAAAATTAGGTTGGCGGATAAACTCATCCTCTTCAGGAGAGTTGTATGCTGACTCAGGAACTTCGATATCCTTAGATTTTGTAATTTGAACTACCCCTGCTGCTTCTTTACCCATAATGGCTTTACTTATTTTGCCCTCCTCTAAACCAAAGGCAGCACCTAACAAATTAAACTCGCTACCAATCTGGGGCAAGAAACCTTGACCAAATCTAGCAACACCGAGATCCACAACTGTTCCGTTGAGCTTCTCCGCTAATTTATCTAGATCTTTTTCGTTGGCTACCGCTTCATTTAATTTTTGAGCAGCTAGTTTCACTTTCAAATAGCGTCTAACATCACCCTCTAGCTCCTTGCGCACATTATCAACGGTTGCGTAACCCATGTGCTTGATGTTTTCAACCTTCACGATCACATGTTTTGTTGGGAAAGCAAACACCTCAGAAATTTCTCCGGTAGTACGGGTATCATCCAATAACCAATAAAGTAATTGTCTAATTTCAGACATTTCACTTATTGGCCCAACAGCTCTTGTATCAGAAGCGAAGTCATTTTCAACCATGGCAATAACCGACATTTTCTTTGCGGCTTCCTCAAATGACTCGGGCTTATCTGGATTGGTTTGATTCTTAAACTTACGGCTTAACTCATCCACACGCTTAACGGTTTCGGTTCCTGGTTGAACTTCAACTCGATTCATCACAAAACGAATTTTGCGATAATCGGGATCCTCCATCATACGCATAATATGAAATCCATATTGAGTCTTAACCAATCCTAGTTGTCCTTTCTTCGCAGATAAACAAAAGTTCTTATACTCTTCAACGTATTGATTAGGATCCGCCCAACCATATGAACCACCTTTCGAGGCAGAACCTGGATCTGCTGAATAGTCTCCGGCTAGCTCGGCGATGGTCTTTCCAGCGGATACCATAGCGAATACTTTTTTCGCTTCGTTTTCAGCTTGGATACTATCTGTGATTTTGGTTCCATTAGGAAGGTCTCCAGAGAAAGGAATCAAAATATGCGATACATTTACGATCGGTAAGGTATCTTTCTTCTCGTCTACTTTTTGATAAACCGAGTAAACTCCATCCTTATAAACCGGGCCTATTACTTTACCATTTGAAGCATCCCAAAGAGAGTCCTTCACCACAGCAGGCATTTCGTCATCGCCTAATGCAACTCGATTAATGTATGGAGTTGCACCAAGGGTATCAGGATTCTCACTTTGACGCTGGTAACTCTGAGCAACACGCAAGGCGCGATTTTGAGCGTCAAGTGTATCATCGGCAGATGGCACAATATTGAATACTACATATTTAATATCTCTTGCTTCTTTTTCGTATTTGTGTTCTTCTTTATGTAGATCTAAATATTCAGCAATCGCCTCATCTGTCACTTTCACATCACCATCGTTGAACTCAGCCGCATTTAAGGTTAATACCTTACCTTCTACGCTTTGGTTTGCTCCAGTATATTGGTAAGCTTGTTCTACCTTGGTTGTAAAGGCACGAGCTTTAGCTAAGTAAGAAGCAAAACGCATCTCCCCCTCATTGGCTGTAATACGATTGATATAATTCGCCAACTGCTTTTTCATTTGGGGATTCGTCTTTGCTTGACGGAAGATAGAAACTACCTTTTGCGGATCAAATTGGTTATCAGTTTGAAAAGCAGGATCACCTTTGATAGACTCATGAGGATTTTCTCCAACAAGCATTTCGTTAATATCTGCCTCAGAAAGAACAATACCGGCCTCGTCTATCTCCTTATTGATAAGATTATTTTTGAGAATATCAAACCAAGCCTTTTGGAATAACTGATCGCGTTTTTCTTCGTCAAGTTGATAATTGGGGTCTTTGTCCAATTCTTCTTTGAAATATTTGTCTGCTAGAGAACCTATTTCAGCCTCCCGGATTTTTTCTCCTGCAATCTCAGCGATCACGTCACGATCCTCGTCCGTGGGAGCATTTTGACCTTTACCGGTTAACCAATCACCAACGATGAATAACACCAAGGCTGCTCCGATAGCAATCGCTACCAAATTTGAATTTCTAAGTTTCTGTATAACTGCCATATCTCAGATAGTGTGTGTTTTAAAAGAAAAGCAAAAATAGGATTTCACAACGGATAAATCAACCGTATTTTAATGGAAAGATTCGAGCTCTTATTCGACCCAATATCTTTTTTTTACCATTAAGTTTTTCCGACGGAGAATAACGTTGTAAACACCCGAGGGAAGCGCTTGTTTGTTTACGTAAACTTCAATAAAGTCGTCGCTACCAAAACCTTTATCTGTATCGGATAAAAACACCTTCTGAACCTTAGTGAATCTACCGGTTTTAATCTCAAACGTGCAGGAAGTTTCACCTGGCATTTGAATCATAAAAATAGCAGAATCGCTGTCATCGTTGGGATTTATGGCAATACAAGGAGCTGCCTTACTCCGTTTAGGATGCTTTTTTTTCCATTGTGCCAATTGAATGACATTTTGATTTATTTGAAAATCATAACCCGTAAAGACAGCACGTCCCCCTTGACCATTATGGGTGTCAAAGCCAATGTAATCACCGTAAAACTTATCATTTCCAGTTAACGGAATCGGGACATTGGTTAAACAATGGTTGGGTGACACCCTTTGGTTCTTCAGTTCTGCGGTATACACTTGACAAAATTTACCTGTTTCACTATTACGCTTATCGTACCAAATCACACGTGGGTAACCCGTATTTTGATCCATTTTCACAAACGGACAGAATTGTGACCTTTGACCATGGTCGTCATTGATCTTAATAGCCTGCGAAAAACGTTCTCTTTTGGGATGATAAACATGGTAATAAATATTCGCATCACCACGAGCATCTTCGGCAGCATAAATGACATACAACTTCCCTTTTTTGTCGTGAGTAACAAAAGGCATTCCATTTGTTCGCATCATTCCTTGCACTTGATCCATGCTCCAACCGCCTTTCATTGAGGATAAAACCTGATCTTTCCCCCAAGTTTCGCCACCATCCCTACTGAGGTCATACCATAGCGTATCGTTTCGCGACCAAACGCAACAGAGCGTCCCATTTTTTAATATTCCGATGGTAGCTCCTTCTGCTGTTTGGTCACCATCTTTAGCATCACCACACATATCACTAATCACTACAGGATCGGAGAAAGTTGCCCCATAATCTCTAGAAAAACAGAACCTAATTCTTGAAGAATCACCAGATTCCTTACTGCCATATTTATCAAATTCGGTCCAAGAGAGATACACACTGTTCTTGAACCGACTTTCAATCCATTCATCAACGGAAATCCAAGGTTTATCCTGCATTTTACCATTCTTACCAATGGCTTTTGAGTGAAATTCCACCCCATTGGTGCTACGCTCAAATACAATACAATCAAAGGATTCTGGATAGGATTTCTTTGGATTCTTTGCCAAGTGGGCTAAGTAAACAACGCCTGCAGATGTTACGTGAATCACAGGATCTCCATAAAACCCTTGAGGTGGATTAACCTTTATATCTAACCACTGCTTTCCACCGTTAAGGCTATGATAAACGTGATTATTGTTAAATGCTAACCAAATATTATCTGCATCGTTGGGGTCTATTGAAATACTGGGTTCATTACCAGGAATTGCGGGATCCCCAAAAGTTTTCACCTTGAATTGTCCGCATAAAAAAAGGGGGATAAGACACCACAGCATTGCGATCAACCTCATCCCCCGAAATTAAATAAAATAATAGTTTAATCGGCAGCCTTCTCTGACAACCATCTTTCGGCGTCTAAGGCCGCCATACAACCACTACCGGCTGCAGTCACCGCTTGTCTGTATATCTTATCTTGGGCATCACCAGCACAGAATACACCCTCCATATTGGTTTTGGACGTACCCTGCTCTGTAATAATATACCCTTGATCGTCCATATCAATGAAAGGCTTGAATATTTCCGTATTTGGCGTATGCCCAATAGCTACGAAAAACCCTTTGATCGGGATTTCACGTGTTTCATTGGTTTTATTATTCAATATACGCACTCCTTCAACTGCTTGTTCTCCCAATATTTCATCGGTTTCGGTATTGTACAACACCTCGATATTAGGTGTAGTTAGTACACGATGTTGCATCGCTTTTGATGCACGAAATTCATCTCTCCGCACCAACATGTACACTTTATTACAAATCTTAGAAAGGTATGACGCCTCTTCGCAAGCCGTATCTCCTGCACCAACTATTGCAACGTCGGTACCGCGATAAAAGAATCCATCACAAACCGCACAAGCGCTAACACCGCTGCCATTCAAACGCTCTTCTGATGGTAACCCTAACCATTTTGCCGATGCACCTGTAGAAATGATAACGGCCTGTGCTGATATCTCTTTGGTACCATCAACGATTACCTTTTGAGGACCACCAGGTGTAAACTCTACTGAGGTCACCATTCCAAAACGCACATCCGTTCCTAAACGAACCGCCTGTTTTTTGAAATTCTCCATCATTTCAGGGCCCATGATTCCATCAGGATAACCAGGGTAATTTTCAACATCTGTGGTAATCGTTAACTGACCACCAGGTTGTAACCCTTCATATAATACAGGCTTCATATCAGCTCTTGCTGCGTAAATTGCTGCTGTGTAACCGGCAGGGCCACTGCCAATAATTAGACACTCTACTTTTTCAACCGCTTCTGACATAATTTTCTACAAATGTATCCCTTTTAAATGCTAAAATCAGTGATTAACCTCACCTTTAGGCAATGGTTAATAATTCACGGTATTTAGGAAGGTTCCAATCTGAATCATCACAAATACGCTCAATTTCATCACTTACCTCTCTGATAGCATCAAATAATGGCTTCATCGTTGAATTGAAAGACAATGCTGCATTTTCAATTGATGAATTGGATATGGCCTTTTCACTTTCATCCATTAACTGCTTATTCAACATTTGCGCACGATCAATTAACGAGCCAATTTCATTAACCAAATTTATTTGACTCTGCATATTAGAAAGGTCGATTCCCGCGGACTTCAAGTTTGCCAAGTTCTGGGCTATTCTGCTTTGATATCTTATGGCTGAAGGAATAACATGGGTTTGAACCAGTTCGCTAAGCACCTTTGATTCTATTTCAAGACTCAAAACATAGGATTCGTAACGTATCTCTGTTCTCGCTTCTAACTCTTTTTCCGAGAAGATGTTATTGTCGATAAACACTTCGCGGCTCTTTTCCGTTAGGTAAGATTGTAATGCCTCTGCGGTATTACGCACATTTGACAAGCCTCTTTTTTCGGCTTCTTTAACCCATTCGTCGCTGTATCCGTTACCTCCAAAAATGACGTTTTTACTACATTTCAAGGTCTCTCTGAGGATTTGTTCAATGGCATCTTCTTTTCTCGACCCCGAATTTATTTTCTCATCGACAGATTTTTTAAACTTCACCAATTGATTCGCTACAATTGCATTCAATACAACCATCGGCGAGCTACAATTATCGCTACTACCTACCGCTCTAAACTCAAACTTGTTACCTGTGAAGGCAAATGGCGATGTTCTATTTCTATCGGTATTATCCAAAAGGATTTCTGGAATGTTTGGAATGTCTATGGTACCTTGACCGCCATGCTTTCCTCCTTTGATTTCTTTCTCAAAATCATCCAACACTCGGGTTAAAGTATCTCCAATAAAGACGCTCATGATAGCAGGTGGCGCCTCGTTTGCTCCTAATCGGTGATCATTCCCAGCAGTTGCAATACTAGCTCTCAACAAATCAGCATGTTCGTGAACGGCTGCAATAACGTTTACAAAAAAGGTTAAGAATTGCAGGTTCTCGTGAGGGCTTTTACCTGGTGAAAGCAAATTAACACCCGTGTTTGTGATTAAACTCCAGTTGTTGTGTTTACCGCTACCGTTAATACCCTGATATGGTTTTTCATGCAATAACACACGATATCCGTGGTGAGCCGCAACGGCACCCATCACATCCATTAACAAAGCGTTATGATCTACTGCTAGGTTAAGCGACTCGTATTGAGGGGCGCACTCAAACTGAGCAGGTGCCACTTCGTTATGACGTGTTCTTAATGGAATCCCTAAACGATGGGCTTGCTGCTCAAAGTCATTCATAAACGCCTGCGCTGAGGTAGGGATTGATCCAAAATAATGATCATCCATTTGCTGCCCCTTCGCTGGAGCATGACCTAAGAGGGTCCTGCCAGCATACATTAAATCCGGACGCTGCATGTAGAGTTCTTCACGAACTAAGAAATATTCTTGCTCTACTCCTAAAGAAACCGACACGTCTGTAATATTAGTATCGAATAACTGACAAACATCCGATGCCGCTTTTTTAACAAAGTCCAAAGTTTTTAATAACGGGGCTTTGTAATCTAAAGCTTCACCCGTGTATGAAACAAATATGGTTGGAATACACAGGGTGCGCACACCCCCCTTTTCCAAAATAAACGCTGGAGAACTAGGATCCCAAGCAGTGTAACCTCGGGCTTCAAAAGTATTACGTATACCTCCATTCGGGAAAGAGCTAGCATCCGGCTCCTGCTGTGCTAGCCCTTCTCCACTAAATACTTCAATACCGGAATCAACGCCTGTTGGTTCAAAAAAGCTATCGTGTTTCTCTGCGGTACTTCCACGCAATGGCTGGAACCAATGCGTATAGTGGGTTGCTCCTTTATCAAGGGCCCATTTCTTCATACCCGAGGCAATCTCATCGGCAGCATCACGATTAATCGTGTGACCATCATGACTTGATTTATGGATCTCGTCAATGGAATGCTGCGGCAAATAACCTTGTTGCGCTTTGGGTCCAAAAACTAATTCTCCGTAATACGCGGAAATTCCGCTAGGGTGTTCTAATGATGTATCGATTGGTGCTGATGACATGATTTTTTTGTTTTATTGGTACAAAAGTACGTTGGTAGAAAGGCAATCACGAATTGCACAAGGTTTTAATATACAGACAATACCCACATTGGTTTTTTGGTCTACATCCCGCAACAATACTAGATGCTTACAATAAGGGTCCCTGGGTTTTCAACGGGTAATTAACAGGTAAAAAAAAGAATAGATGAAAGTTCTTTTTTCTACGAGGAAAGAAACTCGTTAAATTCGCTCTCAAAATGGGGAATACAAGAATTGATAAATTCACCCCCGCAGGGCTACTCATTGCCCTGGGCATCATATATGGAGATATAGGAACATCGCCTTTATACGTTATGAATGCCATCGTTGGTGAAAAAGCGATTAGTGAAACATTGATTTTAGGCGGTATATCAGCTGTCTTCTGGACCTTGGTGATTCAAACTTCATTTAAGTATGTATTCTTAGTATTACAAGCCGATAATAAAGGAGAAGGCGGTGTATTTGCACTTTACGGCTTACTAAGAAGAAGATTCCCCTATTTGGTGATAGGCACCATGATTGGAGGCGCCATGTTATTGGCCGACAGTATTATTACACCACCAATATCCGTGTCTTCTGCTGTTGAAGGATTGCAATTCATTAATCCCAACAACGGTTATTCTGTAGATTGGTCCAATATTAAAACCCTTCCAATTGTGTTGGTGATTTTGTGCGGAATTTTCCTGTTTCAACGAGTGGGTACCGATTCCGTAGGAAAATTTTTTGGACCTGTCATGATGTTATGGTTTATCATGCTCGGGATATTAGGCGGTGCACAGATTTTTACAAATCCCGATGTATTGAGAGCAATAAACCCCTATTGGTTATTCAAGTTTCTTACAGCTTCTCCTGATGCCTATCTATTGCTTAGTGCAGTCTTCTTATGTACAACGGGTGCTGAGGCATTATACAGCGACTTGGGTCATTGTGGGCGCGAAAATATTCGCGTGTCTTGGGCCTTCGTTAAGATTGCATTACTACTAAACTATTTCGGACAAGGAGCTTGGCTATTAAGTAAAGAAGGGCAAACCCTAGATGGTGCTCGTACTTTTTTTGGTATTATGCCAGAATGGTTCTTGCCATTTGGAATTGGGATTGCCACACTTGCTGCCATCATTGCTTCTCAAGCCGTTATTACGGGAGCCTATACCCTGGCATCTGAAGCTATTCGCTTACACTTTTTACCAAAATTCACCATTAAATTCCCTAGTACCATCAAGGGACAGATTTATATCCCCGCGGTAAACACTGCCCTACTCATTGGTTGCATAAGCATCGCATTGATTTTCAAAAAGTCCGTAGCCATGGAAGCCGCATACGGATTAGCCATATCACTTAGTTTTTTGATGACCAGTATTCTATTGTTCTATTTCCTTCAGACGAAACGATGGAATATGGCTCTCATTTGGGTAATCATGTTGGTGCTATTTGCAATTGAATCGGCTTTCTTGATGGCAAACTTATCCAAACTAATGGAAGGTGGATGGGTTGTATTGCTGATCGGAGCCATCATGATTACGATCATGTATGTGAGTTTCCGTTCGGGTATGATGAAACAACAAATGGTAGTTACTGAAAAGATCAGTAATTATCGAAATAAATTAAGGAGTCTAAGCCAGGACACCACCTTACCGAAGTTTGCAACTCACTTGGTATATCTCTCAAAAGCTCCGAAAGATGATGAAGCGGAATCAACCTTATTCTATTCCATCCTGCAAAAACGCCCTAAACGAGCTGATTTTTATTGGTTTGTAAATTTCGAGGTTACCGACGAACCCTACACCAAAGAATATAAGGTCACGGTTCTTGAAAAGAATGATATCTATAAAATCAGATTCCGATTAGGTTTTAGAGTCCAACCAAAACTATCGATATATCTAAAAATGGTCATCGATGAAATGCTCAAGAACAAGGAGATTGACCTCGATCCACATTATCATGGTTTTTCTGATGCACATACCATAGGCGATTTTCGCTTTGTACTTGTTGAAGAAGAAATGAGCAGTGAAAACGATACTCCATTTGTAGATCAGTTGGTCATGCAGGGATATGGCGTATTGAGGAAATTTGGAGGCACCCCTGAAAAGTGGTTTGGAATAGATGGTAGTGTGGTTACAAAAGAACTGATTCCTGTTGTTATCGCACCAACCACAGATATCCAATTAAAACGATTGAACTAATTTATGAACAAAAGAAATATTACGCTATTTACTTTAATTACCCTGATTGCATTTGGTTCAACCCTACAGGCGCAGGAATTCACATTAGAAGATTTTCACAATAGCAGTATACGACCACAAGCAAAAAACATTCACCGTTTCTCCCCGGATGGAGAAAGAATGTTAAAATCGGGTTTTTATAAAGACAGCTTAAGCGGGGGAGATGGGATACAATGGTACGTAACTGAAATCCTACCTGAAAGAGATTTTCAGCGCGGCGATACCTTATTTCATTCACGCTGGTTTGAAAAAGACATCCCAATGGGATCTTGGGAATTTTCAAAAAACATGGAGTTTCTTTTGGTCAAAAGCAACCGTCGAGCTATTTACCGACATAGTGCCTCCTACATGGCACATGTAGTATACCTGAATGATAAAAAATGCATAGATATCCCAGGGCGTTTGCGCTACCCTACGCTAAGCCCAAATAATGAAAACTTAGCCTATGTAAGAGACAATAACTTGTATGTTTACAACTTGGCAAAAGGTTTGGAAAAGAGTATAACCAAGGATGGCAAATTCAATGAAATTATAAATGGTGCTGTAGATTGGGTATACGAAGAAGAGTTCTCCATGAGTCAAGGATTTGAATGGAGTCCGAGTGGACGATATATCGCGTATTATAAGTTTGATGAGCGTAAGGTTAAGGAATTCTCCATGGATGAGTTTCATGAACTGTATCCAAATCAGGTTAAATGGAAATACCCAAAAGCTGGCGAAGACAATTCACGTGTTGATGTGTTTGTTTATGATGTTGAGAAAAAGAGCAACCGTCAACTACCATTAGAGAGTCAAGAAGACCAATACATTCCACGCTTTCAATGGATGCAAACAGATAAGCATCTGAGCATCCAACGTTTAAATCGCTTACAAAACCAGTGGGAAGTGCTTATTTGGAATAGCAAAACTGACCATATGGAAGTGATTATTGAAGAAGGCGCAGAAACGTATATTGATATCAACGATAAGTTTACGCTTATCCCTAACTCAACTAAGTTTCTCTATTTGAGCACTCTCACAGGATACAATCATATTTATACCTGTGACTACACCAATAAAACTAACGAACCATTGACCAGTGGGGAATGGCAAGTAAACTCCATTGATGGATTTAACCCAAAGAATGGATACTTATATTATCGGTCTACGGAAGGTTCGACGGTAGAAGATCATCTTTACATGATTAAACTCAATGGGAAAAAGAAGTCTTCTGTACTGGGGTATAAGGCTGGAACTGGGGATCAATATATCATAGCATCCGAAGGAGCAAAATGGATTTATGCTATTGTGAGTAATCACAGCGAAAACCCTACTTATCGGGTTTGTTTATTGGGAAACCGTTATTTTAAAACTTGGGATGATACTGCTTTTTACAATGCATACAAAGCCAAGAACCCAGGAAAAATTACGTTTGGAGAAATTCCTCTAGACTCTAGTAATTTTACCCTCAATTATTGGATGTTGAAACCCAACAACATGGATCCTGATAAAACCTATCCCCTTCTGATGTATTGTTATGGTGGACCAGGAAATAGCATTAGTCGCAACCGATACAACCGATACGGACAATGGTTCCAATACCTAGCGAGTAAAGGCTATGTGGTGGTTTGCGTAGATAACCGTGGAACGGGAAACAAAGGAAGTGAATTTCAAAAATGCACGTACAAACAATTGGGTAAAATAGAACAAGAAGATCAACGTTTTGCCGCGGAATATTTCGGTCGTTTACCCTTTATTGATAAAAGCCGAATCGGTATTTGGGGCTGGAGCTTTGGCGGATACTTAACCAGCCTGTGCATGACCAAGAGTCCTGATATCTTTAAAATGGGGATAGCTGTGGCTCCTGTTACACATTGGAAATATTACGATAATATTTACACCGAGCGATATTTGCAACGTCCGCAAGACAATCCTTCAGGGTACGACGATAACTCCCCCATCAACTTTGCCAAAAACATCAAAGGGAAATATCTTATAGTACACGGAACCGGTGATGATAACGTGCATTTTCAAAATACGGCCGAGATGATTAATGCCATGATCAAAGAAAACGTAAAATTCGATAGTGAAATTTACCCGAACCGCGCACACGGTATTTCTGATCGGGCGGCGCGCAGACACCTTTTTGATCGTTTAACCAAATTTGTATTAGAAAACCTTTAAATCCAACGCTTGTTAGATAAAGTATGTTACCAGAAATAGGAAAAAAAGCACCCGCCTTTAGCGCGAAGAATCAAAAAGAAGAAACCCTCACCTTGGATCATTATAAGGGCAAAAAACTTGTCTTGTATTTCTACCCTAAGGATGATACTCCGGGATGCACAGCTGAGGCTTGTGACTTGAGAGACCACTATCAAAAATTCTTGGATGCTGGATATAAAATTTTAGGTGTTAGCCCAGACAAGGAAGCCAAACATCAGAAGTTCATTGATAAATATGAATTGCCGTTTGATCTTCTTGCTGATACAGAACAAACCGTGGCAAATGCTTACGGGGTTTGGGTTGAGAAAAATATGTACGGTAGAAAGTATATGGGAATTAAACGCACGACCTTTATCATCAATGAGGAAGGCGTTTTAGAAGAGATTATAGAGAAAGTAAAAACCAAAGAACACGCTTCTCAAATTTTAAAGTAATACATGGATCAATCTCCCCGAACCACCATAAGTGTTATAGGCAATGGAAGTTGGGCTACTGCTCTGATTAAAATCCTATTGGAACAGCCCCAAATCCAGATTCATTGGTGGATGCGGGATGAGGAAACCGTTGATTATATCAAAGAGTTTCATCACAATCCAAAATACCTTTCATCGGTTGACTTTCCGATGGAGAGATTATTCCCTACCCATGATGTACAAGCATGTATTCACCAAGGTGATTGGGTATTGGTCGCAGTACCCTCTGCTTTTGTAGGTGGAGTTTTGAGCAATGTTCAACTTCCTCCAGAGAAAAAATACATCACAGCTATAAAGGGAATCGAACCTAAGAGCAAAAGAGTAATCGCTGAATTCTTGCACGAAGAACATCGTATTCCGATGGATCATATCGCGTTGATATCGGGGCCTTGCCACGCAGAGGAAGTGGCGCTGGAAAAACTTAGCTATCTGACAGTTAGTGCTTTAGATGAATCTATTACCAAAGAACTCGCTAAGAAGCTAACCTGCAGATTCATAAACGTCATGCAAACTACCGACCTAATTGGGGCGGAATATGCATCGGTGCTAAAAAACATTTACGCTATTGGAGCTGGAATTGCACACGGATTGGGCTATGGCGATAACTTTCAAGCTGTATTGGTATCCTATGCGATTCGAGAAATGAAGGCTTTTTTACATGCCCTTCACCAAGAAAGTCGCGACGTTAAAGAATCTGCATACTTGGGCGATTTACTTGTTACTTGCTATTCACAGTTTAGTCGAAATCGAACCTTCGGTAATATGCTCGGAAAAGGCTATTCTGTCAAATCAGCTCAATTAGAGATGAATATGGTAGCTGAGGGATATTATGCAACGGATTTGGTTTATCAAAAAGCAAAGGAAATAGGACTAAGCATGCCCGTGGTAGAAGCTGTTCATGCTGTTGCCTACGAAGGGAAACTTCCCCGTAAGATATTCAAATTTCTAGCAGAAGAACAATTGTATTAGTTTTAGACAGAGGTAAACATTTTACCTCTTGAATTGTCATTTAAACAACCTTATGTCATTTAAAATATATACCCGGAAGGGAGACGATGGAAAAACGGGCTTAATTGGTGGAGATCGCGTGGCGAAGCACCATATACGAGTAGAGAGTTACGGAACAGTGGATGAACTAAATAGCCAAATTGGATTGGTAAGGTCTTTTATTCAGGGTAGCGATGAAGAAAGCGTTTTGTCTGATATACAAAATAACCTGTTTGTAATCGGTTCTCACCTAGCCTCTTCGCCGAATAGTAAAATGGAACTACCCTCTTTTCAGTCACGCATTATTGAGCAAATGGAAAGAGAAATTGATAGAATTACCGAAACCCTACCAGATTTAAAGAATTTCATTTTACCCGGTGCAACTTCTCAGGGCGCACATTGTCATGTTGCCCGATGTGTATGCAGACGTGCCGAACGTTTAGTGGTACATCTCAGCGATATAGAAGAAATACAACCCTTTGTCATCAAGTTCTTAAATCGACTTTCCGATTACCTTTTCACTCTATCTCGTCATTTAGATCAAAAATTTGGTGGTCGAGAAATTCCGTGGATTCCTCAGAAATAGAAAAAACAAAACTTAATTGAATTATGTTTGTTTAAACAAGCAATGTTTAAACAAGCAAACTATGAAAAAATCATTTTTACATTTATTGGGAGCGGCAGCAATTTTAACTTTTGCTGCTTGCGGAAGCAACGCCACTGAAGCTGGCGAAGCTCAAGAATCAGCTGAAGCTAGTTCAGTTGCAAGCACCTTTACCGTTACAGAAGGAAGTAAAGTTCAATTCCGTGGCTACAAAATTGTAGGTACAGGTGAACATCAAGGTGAATTTAATGTAACCGAAGGTACACTATTCATTGAAGGAGATGCATTGGTAGCTGGTTCATTTACCATGGACATGACCAACATCAACATTCTTGATGAGAAAGCCGAAGAATATAAGAAAAAGTTATTGGGTCACTTCGCTAGTGATGACTTCTTCCGTGTAGAGGAGTTTCCAACATCTAAATTCGAAATCACTAACGTAGTAGCAAAAGCTGAAGGGGATTACACACACGAAATCTCTGGTAATCTTACCATTCGTGACTCAGTGAAGAACATTACTTTCCCAGCAAACGTAAGTATCTCAAAGGAAGGCGTTACAGCAAATGGTAAAACCACCATTAATCGTTTAGATTGGGGCATCAACTACGACAAAGAAAAGATGTCTTTATCTGATGAGCTAAAAGCAAAGGCGAAGAACGGATTGGTTTCTAAGGACGTTGATATTGAATTCAACATTACTGCTGGAGTTGCAACTCAGGCAGCTGCTGAAGAAGGCGCAAGTGAAGAGTAAATTTTTATACGATAATTTTGATTATAAGAAGGGGCCTCGCGCCCCTTCTTTATTATTAAAGAAAGCCCCGATCTACGGGGCTTTTCTATATTGTGTTAAACCTAATTGATCAAGCGTATCGATTACCAATCCACACAAAACGGCGGTTGATATATAGGGCATCAGTGAAGCTCGCATTGCCGCTAGGGTTACCACCTGATACGTGGAAATCACTAAATGCCGCATGCTGATTCACAAAAGCAGCACCCACAAAATTGAAACTCACAGGGGTAAATACCTCATTCATTGTATATTCCACTTCTTGCATATAGGATTCATCCGTACTGTAGCATAAACATGTAATAGCTCCTTTATGCTCGGCCATCTCGGCCGCAAGCTTTAATGGATTACTAGATTTTACCACAAAAACGATGGGTCCGAAACACTCTTCTTTCCAATGCTCATCATTTTCATCTAAACCAAGTACGGTTGGCGTTAGCAAGCGGGCATCCGCAAACTCAGGATGTGATACTTCGGCCTTTAAACTTGATGCATTCAATGCTTGAATGGTATCATTCACTCGACTCTTGGTATTATCATTTTGGATAGCTCCTAATACGAAAGCACCCATTTTAGGGTTTTCTGCTAATCCTTTAACCGCTTTCGATAGGCCTTCTACCACCTCATCATAGGATAAATGACCCTCCGCGGTTTTGATACCTTCAGCGGGAACAAATATATTTTGTGGAGCCGTACACATTTGCCCACTATATAAACTAAAAGAAAAAGCAAGATTACCGAAAACTGCTTTTGGATCTTTTACACTCTCTAAAATAACGGAATTTACTCCTGCTTTTTCGGTGAATACCGTTTTCCCAGGAATGGACTCGATGTAATCCCCGAAAGCGGTTCCACCGGTATAATCAATAAGTTTAACATCCTTGTGCTCGGCTATATCTTTTGTAATTGGCTTTGCTACCGTATCTACAGCTAACTGCACCGTATATGGTGACAATCCATTTTCCACCAATACTTTTTGCATTTCTGCCACAACGATCGCGATGGGCATAATGCTTTTTGGATGTGGCTTGATTACGGTAGCATTTCCAGAAATCAAATTCGCAAAAACACCCGGAACCGTATTCCACGTTGGGAAAGTACTGCACCCGATGACAAGTCCCACTCCTTTGGATATGGGTTTAAAGTTCTTTTTGATTTTCAAATCGAACTTACCCATAGGCTTAACCCAGTCTATCTCATTAGAATAACGGGTTAACTCTTGATACCCCAAAGCTACACTCTCCATTGCACGATCATTTGCATGAGGTCCACTCGCTTGGAATGACATGACAAAACTTTGTCCTGTCGTGTGCATGGTGGCGTACCCGAGCTCAAAAAAGCGCTTGGATACAGCATCCAACATATCGATTAATAAATCCGCACGTTTCTCAACATCTATTTTGGACCATTCTGCATGGGCTTCTTTCGCCCGCGAGATGATAGTGTCTATACTAAACTGCGGATACTGAACTCCTAGTCCAACCATCATGTATGGCGAAACTTCTTCCCCAATAAAACCCGTATTACCCTCCTCGTTTAATCCTACAAAGGGATTTGACATGGCTTTTTGGAAAGCTTCTTTTCCTTGTGCATCCGCTTCAGCGTCGTAGGCCTTTGGATTTTCGGGATATGGCGCATAAAACGTTCTTTCCTGCAGCGCTTTAATCGCTTGTTCTATTCGTTCTTTATGTTTCATACTTGTTATTAGGCTTGACCTGTTTGACCTCCAAAATTCAAGGGGATATTGGGCTCTTGGTTCTCAGCGATATCAACATTACCGAAGTTTTCTTCGTATCGATGCATATTATCTCCTAAGGCCATAAGTAAACGCTTTGCATGTTGAGGAGCCAACACGATTCGGCTCTTTACCTTTCCCTTAGGCACACCGGGCATCATTCTCACAAAATCTACAATAAACTCGGTTTGACTATGTGTAATGATGGCAAAATTGGAATATATACCTTCCGCAACCTCTTCGTTTAATTCGATATCTAGTGGTTGCCCTTCTTTTTGATCATTGTTATTTGACATATCTACAAATTTAGGTTTTTGATGCGAATCCCTTGTAACGTAAACTACTTCCCCACGACTACAGAAATCTCAACTTTTGCATCTTTAGGCAACCTTGAAACTTCAACGGTTTCTCTAGCAGGAAATTGATCCTGAAAATAGGAAGCATAGGCATCATTTACTTTTGGGAAGTCATTCATATCCTTTAAAAAAATGGAGGTTTTTATGATGTTCTCATAAGATAAACCCGCTTCCTTCAAAACAAAACCAATATTCTTCATTACCTGGTTGGTTTGTTGAACCACATCTTCGGAAACGAACTCTCCCGTTCGGTCAATTCCGATTTGCCCGCTTAAGAAAATGGTGTTGCCATATTGAACGGCTTGTGTATAAGGACCAATGGGTTCCGGAGCTTCTTTAGAATAAATCGTATGTCTCATGGTGTTATTGTTATTTTTGTACTGACATGAAGATAGCAGTATTAGGATCGGGAAAACGAATAGACTCTTGGAAAAAGAGATTCGAAGATGTTTCCATATCATACGTGCAAGATAATCAAACGCACGACGAATACGATGTATTCATTGATTTGAATTGGGATGAATTTCATGACCGCATCAAGTCATACCATCAAAATAATGGCACGCTGTTTATCTTGGGTGCAAATTTTAGAACCATTGAATCGGGATTGCATGAATTCGGATTACAGATGAACCAACAACAATACTTTGGTCTGAATACGTTTCCTCATTTGATTGAAAGATCGGTATGGGAAGCAACCAATCCATTTGAATATGCATTAAATAAATGGTCCGATATCGAATCCTTTCTTGGCGTTGAAAAAACACATTGGCTAGAAAGCAGGGTTGGGTTTTACACGCCACGGGTTTTAAGCATGATCATTAACGAAGCCTATTACACCTTACAGGAGGGTACTGCCGAAAAAGAAGCCATTGATACGGCAATGAAATTAGGAACCAACTATCCTAACGGTCCTTTTGAATTTGTTGAATTGTTAGGTTTAGACATGGTTTATAAGCAGCTACTTTCCCTTGGAGAGGATACGGGGGAAGAGCGCTATAGGATTTGCTCACTTCTTAAACAAGAGTATTTACGTTCCGGATTATAAACTTATAACTTCTTTAACAACATAAAAAAGGGCGCCCAATGGGCGCCCTTTTATTTGATATCTGTAAAGAGTATTACCTCTGATTGATTACTGGATATTGATCTTGCGAGTTACGGTTTCTTCTCCGTTGCTCACGCGTACCAAGTACATACCTTTGCTCAAGTCTCTTGCATCTACTTCCATACTACCACCCTGCATCTTGCTCGACTTAACCACGCGGCCGTTCATGTCTAACATCTCTACTGTGATGTTCTTTCCGAACGTCTCTTTCGTCATTACTCGGAACAAGCCTGTGTTTGGATTCGGGAATACCGCTACCCCTACACTCTGCAAGTCTTCTACTGAACTACGATTCATTACGATCGTCTTGCTCGCCTGACAGTCACATCCACTCTGCTGCATTGTTGCACGCATCGTGATCTTGTACTCTCCGTCTGCTGGCATATTCGCAAATGCTGCTGCATCCGCTCCTGAAGTCTTCTCCGTTCCTGCGCCTTCGAAGATCCAGATGTAATCCGCATCGTTCTGACCGCCTACTACGCCACTTGTGTTCATCGGCTCTACCTTCACTCCGTAGAATCCGTAGCTGTAATCTACTTCCGCTACAAAGTCACACGTACGTGGCTTCTCGTTGATCAATACATAGTTCGTCTTCGTGATTGAGTCTGCACAACCTCCGTCGATGTATGCATACAACGTTACGTTTGGATAGTAACTCTGTGTTACGTTATACACCTTCACTGGGTCTGAGTTGTTTGAAGTTGTTCCGTCTCCGAAATCCCACTTGTAACTAATCTTACCCTGTGCCCATGTTGTGTTGTTCACAAACGCAATATCCTCACCTGAACATGCTTCACCTGCTGTGAATTCTGGCTTAGGCTGTGTCAATACCACTAAGTCTTTCATTAGCTCTTGCTCACATCCGTTATCCAATACCACCTTCAAGCTTACTTTCTTAGGTCCTAAGTTGCCGTTCCAATTATGTGTTGGGCTCTTAGCTCCACTTGTAGTTCTGTCTCCGAAGTTCCAGAAGTAACTTGCAATTGCATTTGCTACATCAGGAGTCGTATTGATGAAGTCTGTTGGCTTCACTGAACACAATGGTCCGTTTGTAAAGTTCACTTTTGGACTCTCCTTTACCGTGATCGTCTTACTCATAGAGTCTTTACATCCAAACTCACTGGTTACTACCAACTTCACCATCTTGTCTCCGCTAGTGCTGAAGTCATACATCGCTGCATCGTCTGTGCTTACCGATCCGTTATCATCGAAATCCCAGAAGCTACCGAATAATCCTGCTGCAATCGTACTCTTGTTCTCAAATTCGAATACATCGTTATCACAGTTTCCGTCTGCCTTCTCAAAGTCCGCTACTGGACGGTCAAACTGGTATACCTTCTGTGTCATCGTTGCTACACATCCGTTCAAGTCTGCCTCTAGCGTTACTTCATACTGACCTGCTTTAGTGTAAGTCTTCGTTGGGTTAGCTGTTGTTGAGCTTGTTCCATCTCCGAAGTTCCACTTCATGTCTGCATTCGTTGGTGTGGTCTTATTTGTAAAGGTTAATGCCTCACCCTCACATGCATTCGTCTTAGCAAATGCTACCGTTGGGATTGGGTTTACCGTTACATCGATTGTTGTGTCAAAGGTAAATCCGTATGGTACCGTCTTCGCCTCTAAGTTCACTTTATACGTCTTGCTTCCTGGGAACTGGAATACAGGCTCCGGTGCGTCCGTAATGTCTGCCGCTACACCGGTTCCGAAATCCCACTTGAATTCCATTCCGCCGCTCAATACTTTACTCTTGTTCTCAAACAAGATCGCCTCGCCCTCACATATCTGACTTGGGAAGGTGAACAATGGAGTAATCGATGGGTAGATGAATACATTATGATTAATCATTGTGTCACAACCATTCTTATGGTCGATTACACGTGTTACCAAGGTAATCATGCTATCTTCTAGCGTCGCGTCGTTGGTTACAAACTGAATCTCCATGTCTGTAGAAGAAGTTGGTGCCATCAAGGTTGCTCCGCTTACCGTTGCTCCGCTTGCGGTATACGCCTGTACTTCTGCCATCCAACCAGTGGTTGCTGTAGAACTCGTATCCCAATCAGAATTACCATATTTCGTTGGTGAATTCATGTCGTAGATTACTGACTCACCTAAAATCGTGATATCTTCTTTAGCTGTTTGATAAAGTGCTTTTGTTGCCTTCGTTGAAGCTGTGTACTCTCCGCCACCTGGTGCTGGTAATACTTCTGTCTTTAAGTAGATGGTGTCGTTTGACAAATCATCATCCGCCGCATCTACAAAAATCATGATGTTTGTGATACCTGGCTCGCTCAACATCATCGTCGCATCAAATTTCACCTGTAGCGTGTTGCCAGGTAAAATCTTATCGTCTACCGTTTGGGTTACTTTGGAACCTCTGTCGGTCATCATCGTTACGTTGAATCCGTAAACGGTATCTACATAATCGTTCTTGATGTATATGTCACCTTCGAACTCATAACCTGAACATACCGTTGCTGCAATCGTTGCATCAGACTTGGTTCCTACGATATCCATGGTATCTTCTAAACCACCGTGATCGTGCTTATTTAAGTTACGGTCGTAGTCTTCGTTATCAATCGTGTTTTGATTGTAACCAAACTGTCGGTTATGGTTATCAAACAATGGCACTTTGTTCTGTAATTCAAATACCGTGATACGGTAGTCATCATTTGCCTCATCCTTGTAGATTGGCATATGGCCTGTTTCATGTTCACCTGGAAGACCAGTATTCATCCAGTTTCTCACATTATATGCGTTACCACCTGGACCATAGAAATATGAAGTACCTACACTCTTGAACCAATAGTTGTTATAATCCCATACATCGTAAGGAGTTGCTCCATTTCTGTTATAGGTATAGATATAGGCATAGTATACATTTCTAAAGTCAAAAGAATTACCCGTTACCGCAATCTTGTTGTGGTAATATGGGTAAATATATAGGTAGTTATAGTTGTACTGATAGTTATTCTTATCCTTATCACCATCTAATTTTATGGTGTTGTCACGAACTTCTATCTTGTAGTTACCTGAGTTAAAACTGTAGTTATACATTGGATATGAACCATAATAACCCGGATTATCGATGATCACGTTGTTATTCACCTGCAGATTATAGAAGTAGTAATTTTGCATGGTGTACTGGTAACCGTAAGGAGTACCCGATGATTTTTCCAAGTAGTTATTAGTGATCACGTTATTATTTACCTTTCCTTCAAAGTAATAGGTGTATAAATCGTAGGAATAGTAACCCCAGCGATTATCCTTAATCTCATTATAACTTACTGAGTTTGCATTGTTACGATTCGGACGATAGATATACATCACGTAAGTCCAACCTGATGTATTTTGAGCAGTTTTGTTGTCGTGGATTTTATTGTAATCCGCTTGAACTTGACCGCGTGGGTAGTACATGTAAACATAATAAGTATAACCGCGGCTGTAGCAATTCTTGATTTCGTTACGGTTAAACTTGATGTGATTGTAATTGTAATAAATTCTCCAACCGTAGGTGTAACTGGTTGAATAATCGTTATCCCAATTATCAACTATATTTCCGTCATAGTCTGCATAGTAGTTATAGTAGCAATAACCGAAATAACTGGTAGAACGACATTGGATGTTCTCAAAGGTATTATCCTTAACTGTCCAAAAATTAGATGAGGTTCCGTAGTTGTAATAACCATACATCCCGTACACCGTTGATGTGAAACCCATAGATGCAGGAGCATTTTTGTATGGTAAGTCATGGAATTTGTTTCCTTCAAACTTGGTGGAACGGTTTGTACTGTATGTATAGTACGAACGCATAAAGTAATTTGCCGAATAGATATATCTTGATGTATTTACATCATTAGAAATATCATTGTTCAAGAACTGATCACCATTACTATATTGGTTATACAAACCGTAATAGTAATAATTTTTAATCGTGTTATTCTGGAACGTATTGTTTGCGGCTGTAGACGCATCGCGAATTGCGCTATTGTACACCATGATCGCAACCGTTGGACCGTTTGAGTTGGCTCTGGTTGTCATCGTACAATTTTTCACCGTATTGTAGCGACCATTATGGTAACTTGCGTTGTAAGAGGTCATCGTAGTCAAACTCGCAGAAAACACGATATACGCACCTCCAGATGAAGTACTTGTTGTAGAACTGGTCTGATTAGGGAAGCTAATGGTACATCCGTCGATGGTATTGTACTGAGCATCTC